>Ga0351900_1113_pt1 | contig 21084 bp, 13 predicted proteins | sample BONcelHT113001D3_FD_205827 | JGI IMG/M metagenome (GOLD analysis project Ga0351900, IMG submission 205827) | Enriched cells from coal bed in the Powder River Basin, Montana, United States - BONCAT cells T11 rep1 HSBNCT.T11.300.1.D3 ...
TGAAACGACTGATGCCCTTGATCGCAGCTTTTAAGAAAACCTATCCGGGTATAAGGATTATCATTGATCAGGCATCCAACGCAGAAATGGTTAAAAGTATAGAAGATCATCGAAATGAACTGGCTGTTATACGATACAAACCCAATAACAGCAGGCTGAAAGTCAAGGTTATCTGGAAAGAGGAGATTCTTCTCGTTGCCTCGCCTGATAGTGTCCACTTGCAGGGTTCTGAGATTTCTGTGATGCAGTTATCGGAAATTCCCCTAATTCTGAGGCGGGAAGGTTCTGCTGTGAGAGAAGTTGTGCTCGAATATCTGCGAAAATTCAAGGTGAGCCCCTTGGTTGCAATGGAGTCGGCAAGCCTTGCCCTTCTGAAGGAGTTTGTGCAGCAGGATAACGGGGTAAGCTTTATTGAAAGAGATGCAGTGGATGAAGAGTTTAAAAATGGAACATTGAAAGCGATTCACATCCTTGAAGGTTCTCCGATACTGGGATTCGGAATAGGATACAGGAACCGCAAAGACCTTTCTCCCCCGGCATGGGCCTTTCTCAGGCTGTTTGATAAACCTGAAGTGCTGTCGCTGTTTCTGAAATAATTCCAATCCCAAATCAAAGCGCTATCATCGTTGGCTGCGCCATCAGTTCCTCGGCGTACTGGAAAATAAAGGCGCTCTGCGGGTTTCGCGTATATATTCTCAGGTTTTTTGATCGGCTATCAGGATGATTTAAACATTAAGGTTCTTTCGTATTCAAGTTGCAATCCGGTCTTTTAAATATCAGGGAAGAGCAACTTTTTATACTGGCTGGTATCTTAACCATTGGTATCGGGTTATCCCTCGAAAACGCGCTCATTACGTTCCGGCGACTCCAATCGCTCACGTTCGGCTTCGGAACTTTTGTCTGACAACAAAAGACCAAGCTTCTGTTGCCGGGGCTTGCGCCTGTCCTCCGTAGGCGGGTCGCCCCCTCCAACAGCCCTGTCCTCCAGCAGCGAGGGAAACTGTCGGAGCCTCCCCTTCTCGCTCAATGTGTGAGCTAAATGAGATGCTTGCCTCTCGACGGTTTTCTTAAAGATATCCCGACACCAATAATTTAAATACCGGTTAATATAAAAACCGCCGCCGGATACTTAAAAGACCGGATTGCAACTTGAATAAGAAAGAACCGGAGATTTTAATAGTCGAAAATCCGTAACATCCCTGTTATTCACACACGCATTGTCATTGTTTTTTGTGCACGTATATGCATTAATTATCCTGACTGAAAAATTGGAGAAAAAGCCTTGTGAACAGCAATGAAAAAGGATATTTGATGATTGTTTTGAGCGTAGCCATTGCTTCATTCATGGTTCGTCTGAACAACTATACGGTGAATGTCTCATTGCCGACAATCGCGGAATATTTTGACGTCGGTACAGGTCAGGTATCACGCATTGTCATGTCCTATCTGCTTATCATTACCAGTACGCTCCTGCTGTTCGGAAAGCTTGGCGACCGGATAGGACTGAAAAAAGTATTTACAACCGGCTACATCATCTTTGTGGCAGGATCTCTGCTGTGCGGGCTTTCGCGAGGCATACATGAATTAATCGGAGCTCGCGTCATACAAGGTCTCGGAGGGTCGATGATTCTGGCAACGAGTTTTGCTATTATCTCAAGATATCTCCCCCCCGACAGAAGGGGATGGGCCTTTGGTATCACCTCGACCGCATCGGCTCTGGGGGTTGCCACCGGAGCGCCCCTGGGAGGTATAGTCACCGGGTACCTGTCGTGGCAATGGATATTCATCATGAACATACCTGTCGGTGTAATTGCAATTTTTGTTGCCGGCAGGAATATACCTGCTGTCCATACCTTTGACGACTTATCCGGAAAAACAGAGATGTCACCAGAAAACGGCATCAGTGAAAAGGAGCCATTTGATTTTCCCGGAGCCCTTCTGAGCCTCTTAGGGCTTTCCATGCTTCTTTACGGATTCAATATGGGGAAAGAGTTAGGGTGGGGCTCCATTCAAATCATGCTGTTATTTGCTTCTTCCATCGTCCTGCTTTCCCTTTTCATTATCCGGGAAAAGCGCTGCAAAGCGCCTCTTCTTGATCTGGCGCTATTTAAAAACCACACCTTCTCCCTTGCTCTTTGCGCCACATTTATGGCGTATCTTCTTATTTCGGGAAACGCCTTCATACTGCCCTTCTATCTCAAAACAACCAAGGGGCTTAATTCTCAGCAGATAGGCATGGTACTCCTTGCATATTCACTCATATATGTGTTCATGTCGTCTTATGCCGGGAAACTTTCGGACAGGATGAGCCCGGTTATCCTCTGCATGGCTGCCATGTTTTCCGCTGCCGTAAACACCTTTGTTTTTTCCTATACCCTCCAGTTTCAGGGACTCCTGTTTGTTCTAACGTTCCTCATCTGGATGGCATTCTCTTTTGTTTTCTTTTTTTCACCAAACAACAATCAGGTCATGGGCTGTGCGCCTCAAGACCGGCACGGTGTCGCGTCGGGCATATTCAATACCACAACAAACCTCAGCATGGTCTTCGGGGTAGCTGTATTTGAGGCTGTTTTTTCGCAATTTTCTCAAGATGTTCCCGCTGCGAAGGCTGTTCTTGAACCTGCAATGCAGATGGCGATGCAGCAGAGGGGGTTTCGTGCAGTATATATCGTAGGCGGCCTTGTCTGTGTGGCAGCCCTTATTTTTTCCTTTATGGTCAGGAAGGGGTCAAAACAGCATCCTGTTGAACCCCGTGGATTCTAAATCTGGTTGGGATCATGCGCCTTTACGTAGTCGAGTATTTCCTGCGCCGACCCCGATGCAACCATAATTTTTGAGTAATCCATGTTAACATTATTCAGGTATTGGAGCAGGAGTGCCTCACCTACATGGGAAAAAGGAAGAATCCCTGCAATAAAAAAACCCAGTTTTTCGAAATCTTCACAAAATAACGCTGTGTGTGGATCTCCCAGATTCAGGTAGAGAGTGATCTGGTCAATCTTTTTATTGCAAAGCTCTTTAAGTGTGCTTTTGACCACAGAAATGGTATCTCCGCCGTAGTTTCTCACCTCGATGACAGCCCTGTTGTAAGTAGGTATTACAGTCGTGGTCACGGCAGATCTGTCTTCGATATTTACGGACAGGGCACTCATGTCAGCCTGCCCGTATGTCCTTTCAAGCCCGATGTTCCGGTAGATTTTCTGTATGAATTGACTATGGTGATCAGGGGGATATACGACGAGTCCGGAAGGGTTCGCAAGGGCGAAATATCCGTATGCCACTGACTCGCGCTGAGAAAGTTCGGAATGTATGCCCTTAAAAGATCTGTCCGCCGGTATCAGTCCGACAACGATGGCCACTCTCTTGAAGCCGGCCTTCTCGCCCGCCTTCTGGGCATAGACGTGGTTGGTCACGGCTTTACTGAAAATGCCGACAAGTCCGGCCTGCCCGGCTTCGTCTATAAGGCGGGCCATCATCGTGTTCTGGCAGCCCTGACCACGGAACTCGGGCTGGACAACTGCCATGGCAGCTTCGGCAATCCTGCTTTCCGGAGTATCCTTAACGAGTGCAAAGTGCCCTACTATTTTATTGTCTTCAGTCGCTGTCACGACAGATATAATACTCCCGTCACGGTGCAGCTGCTCAAACCGATCAGGATAATATATGGAATCTATGCCGTAGGAGTAGCCGTAGGCACGGTAAAAGAGGCGTGAAACTTCGAAAGATTCCGAAGGATCCATCGCCCTCACCGTGTATATTTTTTTTTCTAAGGGGACGATTTTTTCTCCCGATGGTTTGGGAAAAGGGGTCATCTCCATAGTATCCTGATATTCGGCGATGTTCTTAACAGGGAGGTGTTTAATAAGATGGAGTTCCTTGCCTTCTCTTCCGAGATTATTGAATGAAATCTCGTCCACGCTTTTTTTCATGAGAAGAGAGCCAAGTCCTGTACCGGCAACATGATCAATGTCGGCGGGGACCACATATTCAGGGACAAGGTTCGGCGCAAAGGGGAGCCCTTTGTCCTTGATGCTGATTTTAAGACCTGTTAATAAGGGCTGGAAGATTATTTGATATGTGGCTTTCTCATCTGGTTCAAAGGCGTGTTCCACTACATTTACCACTGCTTCTTCCAAGGCGAGCAGCGTCATCTGGATTTCGGATTTCTGAAACCCCAGGGCCGCGGCGATTTCTCCGGCAAAGGCCTGAATGGCAGGCAGATACGAGAGGCTGTTAGGAACAGTAATAAAAGATGTTTCAATAAGCTTTTTCACGCAGACAGCTCCTTTGAGATTTTGCAGGCCTCGCATGAATTCTTTCCGGCCTGAAACAGTTTACTGAAAAACCTACCATACAAGTGTGCCCTTTTCAAATAGATTTCAAGATGAAAAAGGGGACCCGGCAGGCCCGATAATCACAGCATGACCAAGGCGCTCCTAAAGAATCTTTGAAGACCGGGGGATTTTTTTGAGAAGATAATGGCTTACGAGAAAGCAAAGGGGCACCCCCGTCAATGAGACGAGCATGAATTTGAGAAGCGGATTCAGGGTAATGTCATTCATGGCATAGGACAAAAATACAATGAGGGGTGTATGCACGATGTAAACCGCATATGCGTCGGCTGAAAGCGCCCGCGCCAGCTTACCCTGATGATTGAACCAGTTGCCGAATAAAAAGAGCAGCCCCATAACCATGCTGATGCAATAGAAACTTTCCCATGCTGACAGAAGAAGTGATTGCCATGCAAAACCTCCCGCAAATGCCGTACCCGGACGTGCCACGTCACTGTTTGCCAACATAGCAACAGTTAACAAAAGAAGCAGTATCACAGCCGCTGCTATCCATTTCAATCCTCTATCGGCAGCTATAATAAGCGGCCATTTGAGCCTGTAAGCAACTATGCCTCCCGCGAAGAGGGTGATGTACTGAGGAAAATTTCCGAGCTGAAAATGTAGAAATCGGCTGCCGACGGGATAGAAAGTCCTCACAACGAAGGTAAGAAACATAATCAGAAGACCGGCTGTCATAATACTCAGGTCACCGGGAATTTTTCCTGTTTCTTTCTTTTTCGAATCCGAATCGGGCAGCAGTAAATTCCAAAGCATATAACCGACTGAAAAAACTAAAAGCGTTTCCAGGAACCACATTGGCCCCGGTGCGACGTTTTTCATCTGTAAGATATTCTCCGTGAAGGAGTATTTGATCCCCAGTGTGTTTACGTTCATGATGTATATTATTGACGGCCTGACCAGAAAGGAGAAAAGAAACCAGGGTATCCCTAAACGAAGAAGTCTGTCAATGATGAAACTGCACGGCCCTTTACGATCCAGGGTCCCGGGGGTGAAGTAACCGGCAATGAAAAAAAAGAATCCCATAAAATAACCTCTGTTCGCTTCGAGAAAAATGGCAAAAATAGTGTTGATAAAAGTATTATCGGTGCTTTCATAGTAGTACCAGCCGTATGTTGCCCCGTATGTGAGGGCAGTATGGTGTAATATTACTCCGATTGTGAGAACTGTCCTGATGTTATCTATGAATTCAAATCGCCCGGTTTTGCCCATAATATTTTTAAATCAAACACGAGCCTGCCCTTCAAAGAGCATCCTGTGTTTTTTTCATTCTCCTGCCGTTTTTTACAATGGCTTGAAACGTTTTTCATTATTCCAATATCTTCTTTTTAAGCTGTTTGTCAATGTTTGCTTGTACCGTTTTGCTGATATTTCCTTATATGCTTTAAAATTAAATACTTGAAGAATTTAATATGCTGTTATAAAATCAATCTGATGGTTGTCCATCCGGGATCAGATTTCCGGGGAGTGGAGTGGTTTTGGAAATAACGTAGTTTAAAAAGTTTTTAAAAAAACACGCAATGAACGAGAGGCGGCGTCTTATGGAAACACTGAAGTCATATCTTGAAGCTGCGCTGGAAAAAGAAGTGAGCCATGCGGTCGTTGTTGAGACATCAAAAGTCTTTACCGAACCCTGGGTACGGATGAGGTGCCAGTTCGGCTGCTTTATGTACGGCAAAAGCCTCTGTTGCCCTCCCCATACGCCCGCGCCCGAAGTGATGCGTAAGATACTTGACTCTTACCGATGCGGGATCCTTTTGCACCGCCATATACGAAAGGGATATAAATATGTCGACGAATTCAATGAAATCATTGTAGATCTGGAACGAACAATTTTTCTTGACGGCTATTATAAGACGTGGGCAATCGGCAGCGGCCCCTGCACGAGATGCAAGGAATGCAATGTTTCCGGCGCATGTCTCCATGCTGATAAAGCAAGGCCTTCCATGGAGTCATGCGGGATAGATGTATTCAGGACAGCGAAGGAGCATGGTCTACCAATCAAAGTTGTAAAAGACCATTCACATGACAGGAATGTTTACGGTTTGATACTGGTTGAATAGGTGTTTTATGGCAATGTAATGAAATCATAAAAGTTTCTGCAAAAACATTTATCACGGCTTCTAAGGTATAAATAAAACGGTATCTTTCTATTTATTTAATTTGTGCCTATAATATAAAAAACTTAAAGGAGGTTATTATGTCGAAATCAATCCAGTGGGAAACAGATTTTTCAGAGGCATTGAAAAAGGCAAAAGCTGAAAAAAAGCCTGTAATGCTCGATTTTTTTAATCCCGGCTGAATAGGCTGCCAACAAATGGATGCGGTTACGTATCCTGACGCCAGTGTTATAGAATGTATTAAAGAGAATATTATTCCCCTTAGAATACCATCCAATTCAGAACCGTACGCAACAGATTTCAACATAAAGTGGACACCTACGATTGTATTTCTCGATGAAAAGGGAAAAGAACATCACAGGAATGTCGGCTTCTTGCCTTCCGACGAATTAATCCCATGCATTTTGCTTGGGATTGCAAAAACATTTTATGAGCTTGACCGGTTTCCTGATGCCCTCGATAATCTCGAAAAGATTATTTCCGGATTTACAAAAAGCGGGTCTGCCCCGGAAGCAGTATTTCTGAGAGGTGTCTGCGGTTATAAACATACCCACGATCCAAAACCGCTGAAACAGGCTTATGAAAAACTGAATACAGATTACAAAGAAAGCGAATGGGCGAAACGTGCGCTGCCTTACCGGCTGCTGCCGTGAAAGACCTTTGAATACCGGCAGACAACCGGCAACGGTTAGAGGGCAAAACCCAGGACTATTAATGGAAAAGTCCATCACGCAGCACCAGAAAAATAAAATATCCCGTTGGATAAAGATTCTCCTTCCCATGATGTTGCTGGTTTTTCTGGTCTATGACGCAGGATTGTGTCGAAACGTCTCAGGACAGGCGCAAAAGGATCATGGTATCTCATCCGCACAGGTACCGGCATCAAACCCTGTTATAAGCTCGCTGACAAAAAAAGAGCGTGCCTGGTTGAGTGACCATCCTGTCATCCGTATTGTTCAGGATTCAGGCTGGCCGCCTATTGAATTTGCCGATGAGCAGGGAAGACCGGCAGGTATGGCCAATGACTATGTGAAACTCGTTGAACAGCGTCTCGGCATAAAATTTCAACAGGTGCACAGCCTGAGCTGGCAGGAGTCATATGCCCGGCTGAAGAGATGGGAAATAGATATGACCACCTCTGTGGCAGTGACACCCGAGCGTAATGAGTTCTGGGCATTCACAAGGCCTTATATGAAAATCCCCATTGTTATTATTGCCCGTACGGATGTAACCTTTATTGCCGACATGCGGGAACTTTCAGGGAAAAAGGTTGCCGTAGTCGATGGATATGCAGCTGCTGACTGGATACCGAGGGATTTCCCGGACATTCACCTTGTTAAGGTTAAGACGGTGAAGGAAGGAATTGACCTGCTCCAAAAGGAAGAGGCCTTTGCCTTTGTCGAGAACATGCTTGTAATCGGTTATTACATGGCAAAGCTGAAAATGATGAATCTCAAGATTGCCGGTGAGACCCCTTATATAAACGCTCAATGTATGGCAGTTCGAAAAGACTGGGAAATCCTGGCCGGGATTCTGCAGAAGGCCCTTGATTCTATTTCGGAAACAGAACGCAGTAACATTTACAAGAAATGGCTGCCGGTGAGATACGAACACGGTTTCAACTATAGTCTGCTCTGGCAGGCACTGGCAATATTTGCCGCAATCCTCCTGGCACTGGTTGTCTGGATTAAGAAGTTGTCAGGAGAAATCAGGCATCGTAAAGAGGCTGAAGCAGCGTTAAGTAATAGCGAAGAGCGTTTACGGACTACTCTGGACAACATGATAGAAGGCGGACAGATCATCAGTTTTGACTGGAAATATCTGTATGTAAACGATTCCGCTATCCTCCATGGCCGTATGACCAGGGAGAAACTGCTGGGCAAGACCTTGATGGAGGCATATCCCGGCATTGAAAAAACCGAAGTGTTCACCCGGCTTAAGGAGTGCATGGAAAATCGTGTTAATCTGCGTATGGATAATGAATTTATATATTCTGACGGATCTTCCGGCTGGTTCCGTCTCAGTATTCAGCCTGTGCCTGAGGGTATTTTTGTACTGTCCGAGAATATTACAGAACAGAAACGTGCAACGGAGGCGCTGCGAAAAGCTCACGCGCGCCTCCGTTGCTTTGTCGATGCAAATATTGTCGGTATCGTTATCGCCAGCCAGTCAGGGGTTGTTATAGAGGCTAACGATTACTATCTGGGCCTGATCGGTTATACGCGCGAGGAATTTGAACAAGGCATGGTTAACTGGCGGGCTATTACACCGCCCGAATGGTTTTATGCCGATGATCATGCCATTGAAGAACTGCGGGAACGAGGCACCTGCACGCCCTACGAGAAGGAATATATCCGGCGCGATGGGACCAGGGTTTCCGTCTTTCTGTCTGACGCTATGCTGCCGGGTCCTGAAGAACATATTGCCGCCTTCGTTCTCGACATAACTGACCGAAAAAAGGCTGAAGAGAGGCAAAAGATAAGCGAAGATAAATACCGTAATATCTTCGAGAACGCCGTGGAAGGCATCTTCCAGACCACCATTCAGGGTCAATTCTTGAGTGCAAATCCGGCGATGGCAAAAATGATCGGATACGATTCACCGGCGGAACTCATATCCTCCATAAACGACATAAAGGAGCAGCTATACGTAAACCCTGAGGATCGTGCAACTCTTATAAATGTACTTAAAGAGAAGAACGCGGTAGAAGGTTTTGAGCTGCATCAGCGCCGTAGAGACGGAAGCTCGTTCTGGGCTCTTGTCAATGTCCGTGCAGTCATGGATGAGGCAGGTAATATCCTCTACCTTGAAGGTACCCATGAAGACATTACCCACCGAAAGCTTGCCGAGGAAGAGTTGAAGCAGACCATGGAGAAACTGAGAAAATCCTTATCAGGCATCATTCAGGTCATATCGTTGACAGTAGAAACCCGAGACCCTTATACTGCAGGCCACCAGAAGAGGGTATCAAACCTTGCCGGGGCAATTGCACAAAAGATAGGTTTACAAAAAGATGTAATTGATAATATCTGCACGGCAGGTATCATCCATGATATAGGGAAAATATCAATACCTGCCGAGATATTAAGCAAACCCGGTACATTAACTGACATAGAATTCAGCCTTATTAAGAGCCATTCTCAATCGGGGTACGACATATTGAAAAATGTTGAATTACCGTATCCAATAGCCGAAATAGTCCTCCAGCACCACGAACGATTGGACGGTTCAGGCTACCCCCGGGGATTAAAGGGTGAAGAGATCCTTCTTCAATCCCGGATTATAAGCTTAGCCGATGTGGTGGAAGCTATTGCATCCCACCGTCCATACAGACCGGCACGCGGAATTGATGCAGCACTTGATGAAATTGAAAAGAATAAGGATATACTCTATGATGCAAGGGCAGTAGAGGCGTGTTTAAAGCTATTCAGGGAAAAGGGCTTTGCATTTGAGCCAATTGAATCATAAATAGCCGGGACAATAAAATCAGGCGGGAAGTTAACAATATTATGCTGCAGGACATTGATCTCGGGATCCATGGCAGCGATCAGACAGAAACAGCCACTGAAAAGACATTGGACTCTTTTTTCACTCAAGCCAGTATATTTTCGGCTGTATAGCAAGACAGGCCGCTAATGTTTTATTGTTTCTTTCTCGCCTCCGAAATTGAAAACCCAACAGCCGTAACAACATTTGGAACCATCTAAGTAGTTGTGCTCCTTGCATATATACTTTCCGCAATAGTTGCATTGGGCCACTTCAATTGTTGAAGAACAGTGCTGCTCATCACAGATCCTGTTCCCTTTTTCATCGAACTTCCTCTGGCTCATCCTTATCCATTCTTTGTTCTGTCTGTCCTTGTCGGTAATAAGTTCCTCCATAATGTCAGGGCGGATCTCATTGATGAATTCTCCTATTGCCCCATCAATGAGGGCGTTCCTTACAAATTCATCCTCTTTCTCTCTTGTTATATGCTCAACAATATTTTTAATCTCGTCCCTTTCTGATGCCTCAAGTTTTATGCCGAGACGTTTTATGTCATCTATTATGCTCATTTTCTTCCTCCGTTAAATGCTGCAATATTGTTTAAGTAAACCCCTTGTAATTTATGTTTTTTCATATGTCCTGTCAACGGGCAAGGCCGTTGACATCTATTTCTTTGTATCCGCTCCCTTGCCCAGATTGACTGCAGCATCGGGCACTGATTCCACATTATATCTTCCATAACACTTTTTCGAACAGTCTCCTGTATTTACAGGGAAGTGTCTCCAGCATCCGAATCCCTGGTTTATGCATGGACCATTAGATGTTTTAGCGCAGTGCGGGGAACTGTTACTTGGTTTCGGATCATAATAAGTGGAAACAGCGCCAGGAACTGCCGTGGTGTTGCACTGGCATAAGCAGTCAAGCACATTCTGTTTTTCCTTATCTGTAAGCTGCTCGTATTTTTTTGGAGGCGGTTTCTGATCCACAGGCTTCTTGGTAGTATAACTCCTTCCCGTCTTTGGAACGTCTTCGACAGTAATGAATCTTGTCGTTTGTGCAAGACGTATCTGTTGTTTCTGATCTGTCATCCAGAGTTCAAGCGACACTTCATATCTTCCCGCTGAACCACCGGCAAAGCTGAATGAACTGCCTGTGCTTCTGGCCTGTCCGTTTACAATCCATCTGAATGTGAACAGCCCCTGGTTCATCACATTCGTCTCGGAAATCATGCCGTTTAACGTTGTTGATTCACCTACTTTTATTTTGTCCCTGGCTGTGCTGATATATATGTTTCCATAAGGCGGCTGCACTTCAAGGGGGTAAGTTGCCTCTCCGACCTTCTGCCATTTTCCTGCAATTGCTTGATATGCCTCTGCTTTAATAGTATAACTGCCCTGTTTCGGGGCTTTTATAACCTGAGCGCTATTATTCCCGCTCAGCCGCTGGCTGTTCTGATACCAGATATAGGTAAACTGAGCCTTTTCATCAACAGATTTTACCACTGCCCTCAGTGTAACATCCTGCCCTATCATTGTGCGCTTCGGCCCGTCGATATAAACCGATGCAGTCGGATATTCCACGATCATCTGATGTTTGGCATCCCCTACCAGCATCGATTTTCCCTTGATCACCTGATATGAGACAAGGTTCACCCTGATCGTTGCAGGTTTTACCATGGACCATTCAAACTCCTCGGCATAACTGAATACCTTTGTTTGGCCTTCGTAAGACCATGCATATTTCAAAGAAGTTTTAAGCGCAGGCTCCACATCAACTATTGCCTTGTATTTTACCTTCTGACCTACAAAAGCTTTATCGGGTGCCGATATCCTTACCCCGGCCTTTTGAATTGTGAATGTATGCACAGCTTCACCGAACTTTTCCCATTTGCCTGCTTCTGCCTTCAGTACTTCTGCTTTTACCCCGAATGTGCCGGCGACCGTTGTATTGATTTTGAGCGTATCGGATTGCTCTGCGAAACGAAGCGAGCCCTTCATGTCGCTCCATATATAACGCAGAACAGGCGGCTCTTTCGGCGGTACGGTAAATTTCACAATTGCTCTTAACTTTACATCCTGCCCGAGTGTATACGGCGGTGCCGGATCGCCTTCAATGCTTATCAAAGCGCAGTTCTTCGAATAATATTCTCTGAAGGCCTTGATTGCAGCGGTGCTCTGCACATAATGTTCCTTCGCCCATTTTGGAGCCGAACCATAGAGTGTATTGTCCTTTTTGAAAAGCGAGCCCCATAGACCCTGCCAAACATTGTTTTGGGTCACATATCCGAGGGTTTTTCTGTCGTATTCGCTTTCAAGCTTTGCCTCAGGGATACAGGTTGCTTTAATTTCCATTAGCTGTTTTTCAACAGAATTCCTTGTGTTTGTTACAAACTGGTAATATTGAACCGCTGTTCTCTTGTCTTCTTCGGGTTTAGCAATCAGAAAATCCGATCCGGTCAGTATCCTTGTTCCGTGTTCAACAGGGCTGCCTGCGGCAAAGATTGCTTCCGACTCCTGCCGTGCTTCATAGACTATTTTATAGGCGTCGAGATATTTTTTTACGATTTCTCCTGCCTTTGTATAATCGCTCTCCATCTGCCCTTCGCTCAACAGATCACGCTTTATGTTCCAGAACCACCTGAATATGGCCTTCAGGTTGTTCGTATCGAGTTCCTTGTCCATTTCCTTTTCCAGCGCCGCCTCAATCTTCAGCGCCTTTGCAATCTTGTTCAGTTCAGCGAACAGTTCGGGCAGCATTCCTCTCAGGAGAGCATCGTCAATCGCCTTTCTCTCTTCGAGCTGATGAATCATGTTCAGTATAAAATTGAGTTTTGCCTCCTCCCACCGTACCGTGTAGAAGTCACCATAATGCTGCAGGAGCCTCGGTCCCACGTACTCATTGCTCATCATCTGCTGGATCAGGTTTAGTGCCGGGTCTGTTGCTGCTATGTTCTTCTTCAGCATTTCATTTATGAAGGCCCTGTCGGTCAAACTGAAATATGCCTTTAGAGACATGTCCCGCTGGGAAAGACCCTTTTTTAACTGCTGCCGCATTGCCTCGATCTGTTCCTGTTTATATTTTGAAAACTGCTCCACATTAAGCACGCCGCCTGTATATTTTGCAGAAATAAGCCGCCAGACGCCGATCTTTGCAGATTCGTATGATTCAACACCGATAAGTTTGAATGTAGCCGTGGCATAAAGGGTGTCTACAAAGATGCTCAGTTGTTCAGTCCAGTAAAGGGTGACGGGCATGTCGATCAGCGCGTATCTGCCTATTCCGTATGCAGCCTGCGCAAGGCCTAAAGGTGGAACGAGGGTAGTGACAACATCCCAGCCTGCCGCAAGGTAATTACCCATGATGACCTGTTCTACGGAAGAGCCGAAGGGCACGCGCCTGCGGAAAAATTCGGTAGCCAGTTCTCCCCAGCCGCCCTTTAAATATGCATCACGATAAGCTGCTCCTTCTTCGACCAGTCCGATTGCGATTAGACCCTTTACTGCTCCACGGCCTGCTGCGGTAGATTGTATGGCCTCATTGCATTTACGGTTAACCTGCTGTATTCCATTTGCTACGGTACCCTTCAAACCCTTCAGGGCGGATGATTTTGATTTTGAGTCCTTGAGATTTTTTGCCTCCTTGTATTCGGTTACAAACCTGTCGAAATCCGGGTTATCGCCCCTTAGTTCACCGAGCAGTTTATCGTCAAGGATATCGAGATAAAAATTTATAGCGCTCATCCCTTTATCGCCCAGGTCCAATCCTTTCTCTATTTTGTTCATCAGGTATGCAATACCGAGCATCCGGCCCAATTTTGTTTTTGCCTCAAACTGTGCCTTCAGGTATTGTTTGTCCTTCAGCATGTCAGGGGTGGCCTTTCCTCTTCCCTGTCTGAATTCACCTGCAAGTGACTTGAAATCTTCGTGAAGCTTTGCGACGCCTTCATGCGTCAGCCCGGCATCCCGCAATACGCCCATCTCAGTATCTGCCATCTTTTCAAGGTCGTCAATCTCTTTTCCTAATTTGTCCCCCAACAGTTTTGCCTGCTCTTTTGTGGATTCTTCGCCCTCAAGCTCGCTTAAACGATCAAGCTGTTTTTTGATGTCTTCAATCCGTTTGCTGTACCCTGTTTCCACATTCTTCCACATTGCGCTGACGCAGTCTTCATTAAACCTGTTTATAATCTCCTTGTTCGGCCTTGTGACAAGCCAGGGACCGCCTGTATTGGATGTGGTGATCTCAAACCGTGAAAAAGGCATGGCCCCGTATTTCTCCTGGAAATAAGCCCTTATCTTTTGATCCATCTGTTTCACTTTTGACTCTTTTTTCAGCTTATCGAGCTCCCCGCTTAAAGCACTCAACCTTGGATCGGAGGAGCCTATGCCCAGATATTTCATTAGTGCGTTATTGCTGCGGTCAACGTATTTAGCAGCCTTAATAACCGTATCAACAGGACTGTAAATCCCTTCTTTCACGATATCGGAATAAAAGTGGCGCAGGTTTTCCATGGAGAGCCCCGGTTCCGCGTTATATTTAGATGGGGCTACACGCGGATCTGACGACTGCAGATCCGATTCTCTGACAACCCGGTCAATCGCTTCTCCAAGCGCGCCTCTCACAGTGCCCGCTGCTGAGTCTTCAGAAAGACGCCTCAATCCATCCTCGGAAAACAAAATTTCATCCACTGTCTTCATCTGAGAAAGGGCGAATTCCGCCCCGTGCTGCCCGATGTAGACCTCAAGCCCGGCCTTGCCGTGGGCTGTGCAGACCGAATCTATTGCCTGTGAGGAAAGCCCTGTCCGCTCCGTAAGCCTTGCCTCAAAGGCACTCTTAAGCGCAGAAATAATGTTTGTGTCCCTGGATACGAAACTGAAATCAATATCGCCTTCGAATTTTAACGCTGTCGACGGCTGGCCTACCCAGCTTCCCACATATGCAACGAAAACGCTGGAGTTGCTGCTCCTGCCTTTAATTACATCTTTTATGGCTGCTTCGGTCTGAGCCCGCCGCCAGCTTAAAAGCTTTTCCTCAACACGGGTGCCGCCTTCGCCGTAATGTTCACCCAGGAATTCACTTCCAAGACCTTCATTGTTAAGGCTTGTCTTTACCCTTATAACATCTTTCATATTGCCGCCAGTATTACCGAGTCCCTTGAAAAAGCCTTCGGGGGTGAGACTGCCGTTTTTGACACCAAGAAGCATCCTGGCGATGGCAACATCTTTTGGCGCATTTGCAAATCTTGAAGAACCCTGAAGTTTTATCATGATAGGGTCGCGGTTATCCTTTGCCGTCCCGGCAGAACCGGTTTGAGCATAGAGTCCTGTAGCTATTCCGGATATGAGGACAAGACAAAGGATTGTACAGAGCATATTGCGGGATTTTGTATTTATCATTATGTTACCTCTTTAATAATATCAGTTTCAGGTTCTTCTCTTTGCCGGGCGCCGGCATGTTTGTAAAGTTTCACTGCGAGCCCGAGTCGTGCAAAATGTCCGTCTGCGGCAATCTGCTGAGCCATGCGCTCTCTGTATAAATAATTTTATTTCTGCCTTACGCATGCGTATATATTTAACTTATCTTTCCTATAATTACTATGGTATTGCATCAGGATATTTTTTACGGCATGCCTCCGTTTTTTTATCATAGGCCTCCTTTCTCTTTTTTGTTTCCTCTTTCCATCCGCATTCCTGGAGAACATACCACGCATCACCCCCTCCGGGTTGACTTCTGGTTGCATAATAGGCATCGCAACACTGCTTGGGAGGATATTCCTGAGCCGAATGCATAGGCTGACAGCTATAATGTGGAAACGAATCCTTGTTCCTGATCTTTGGAAACCAATTCACCGCGTTTTCGTAAGACTTCTTTTCACTGCTTATGCACTCTTCGTACTGATTTTTCTTTATTGTACTGTCTTTATCCTTTTGAGGCGCAGGTTGAGCTTCCACGACTACCGCGTACCCTGCCTGTGCAACCCTCGTGTCCGGATTTCCCCTCATCCATAGTTCTGCTCCAATGGCATGAACGCCCGGTGCATTCCCATTGAAAGAGATAGTCTTCCCGCTGCCTGCTTCCCTCTCATTGATTGTCCATTTAAAATATAATGAAGATTCAGGAACATTCGTCTCGGAGATCATGCCGGTGTATGTGCCTGATTGGCCCATCTTTATTTGACCTGGCCCGGAGATATAGATTGATACCTTCGCCTTTGCCTGTTCTTTCTCCTTTGCAATAAGCGAATATGTCGCCTCGCCTATTTTCTGCCCTGTGCTGCCCGTAGTCCTGAACGCCTCCACCCTGACTGTGTGGCTGCCCTGGCGTCCGATCTTTACGGACTGGGAACTGCTTTTGTTGCCTGATTCCTGATTGTTCACCGTCCATCTGAAATAATTCTGCGCGCCCTTTGTTTCCGGGGTAACCGATGCAGTGAAAGTCGGTGTATCACCTACGAATATCTCTGAGCTTGCAGGCGATATCCTGATTGAAACTTCGGCCTTAACCTGTGCAGTGCCCTTTAAATTGGCGTAACAATTGCGACCTTCAGCCATCATTTTCCCGGCCTCATCAAATGCCTGGGCTAAAGGATAAGCACCCTGAGGCGGTAAAACAAGTTGATCCAGTTCCGGGCAGGATTCGGGTTTTAATTGTGCAAGCTTTGCGACATCAACGGTAAAACGGTAAAAGTCTTTTATCTTGCTCTCGTGTTCCACGGCACTTTTGGTATCAATTTTCAGTGCATCAACCTGACGGGCAATCTCTAAAATTTCCTGCTGTTCCTTAACGTCTCTCTCATTATAAAAATATTTAGCACCTGTACGAAATCTGCCCAAAGCATTGTTAAAATCTGTAACAGTAGCGTTGAGCTGAACGATCTTTTTCACGTAATCATCGTTCAGTTTGGCGGCGTTCCTGGATACAGCCTGTATGAAATCCATGTATTCCTTAAATTCCTTCTGCGCGTTTACAGCCTGAACTGCAAGGCCGGCAGACACTGTAACAGCACCTTTTATCGCCGTCATTTCCTGTTGAGCATAGGTGTATTGTGCCTCGGCTTGATCAAGGTATGTTGATTTTATATTAGCTTTGTATGATTCGAGGCCTTTTTCATCAGTTTTGCCTTCGTTAAAAGTCTTGATTGCCTGGTTTGAAGCGCTGCATGTTTGCTGGGTGTATTGCTTCACTGCGGCAAACCGCTTTGTAAGATTAGTGTATATCTCAGCAGGATTTTTCACAACTGCGGATTTTTTGTTTATCTCCTTTGCTGATGCGCAAAGGTTTTTCAGCTTTTTAATAGATCCGTCCAGCTGCAGTTGGCTGCTATTAATAGAGACCACCTGTTTTTGCAAGTTCCACGCCTGCTCGTCGAGAGGAGCAAATGATCTCAATTGGATATCTGCATCGCCTGCCAGTTTTGAGAGTTCCAATGCAAGCTTTCTTAAAGCCCCTACAGGGCGGTACTGTTCAACGCGTTTTTCCATTTCCTTTGCTGTTTCCTCGGCGTTATCGGCATCCCAGCGCAGCGGAGTATTGATGACAAAGTTGGGTATGTTGGCAACGCCTGTTACGATGGCAATCCCGGCATCTTTGACAGCATAGACGTTTGCTTTGAGTACGGTCGTCATTCTGGAACAGTCTTTTCTGCCGGCATTCAAGCAGTCCCTGTACTCTTTAAGTGCTTTCTGGGCTGCGTTATCCCCGATACTTATAGCTCCCGGTATGCCTGTTGCTTCCCAGAGCGCTTTTGCTGCCACCTCCGGTTCGCTTTCCCAGGGCTGCTGTTCTTTCTTCTTTTCTCTCCATGTTTCATAAAGAAAAAGGACGGCCAGGGCTGCACCTGCACCCGCTGTCGGGCTTGTCGGTGTTTTTACATAACCTATTACAGGCTCAAAAGGGTTAAAGGTCGAAGCCGCGGATTTAATCTTCGATGTTACTGTCTTAGAAACCGTTGTTTTCAACTCATTTATCGAGGTTTCCGGTGTTTTGCCTGTTACCGACTTAAACGCAGACCCTTCATCGCTATTCATTATTGTTTGCGTTGTTTTCTGCTGACGTCGGATGGCATCATTCAACTCAGCTTTCAGCTTTTGTTTTTCTGCAGGAGGTGTTTCCGGATCAGTAATCTTCTTTGTCTGTTCTTCTATATTTTTGGCATTTTTTTTCTCTATTTCGGGCCAGGCTTCCCGGGTCTGCTTTAGTGCCCTTTCTTTTACAGTTTCTTTCAGCTCCGGCATTAAATCAGGGTCCATCTTTCCTTCCTTTACAGCCTTAAGCAGCCCATCTTCCGGTAGCCCTGCGGCCTGGTTTATCCTGTTTGCCTCCTTGGCTATTTTCATTTGTTGTTCGTATTGCTGCCATGGTGTTTCTCCAGTTTTATTCAAGGGCTCCTGAATCTTCTTGATGCTGTCAAGGGCCTTTCCTTTCACGTCCTGATCCGCAAATTCCCCTCCCACACCCTGATATTTTTTCTGTCCATAGGCAGATCCTGCCGTTTCCGTCCCGCTTGTCTGCGCGTCTACCCTTGCATCATGGGCGCTGCTGCCAATCGGATCCTGAGTCCCTGCCGGTCGATGAAGCGGGACATCGAGTTCCTTAATGTTTATATAGTCACCCTCACGTTGGAAGGTAAATCCATTATCTTTTGCGTATGCCTCATACTGTTTTGCAATTTTTTCATAGTCTGAAGCAGATTTTGCTGTACTCTCACGGTCTGAAAAGATACCTTTGCGCTCAGACGGAGCTGTTCCTGATAATTCGGGTTCATTTTTTCTCTCTATCTTTGCTTTATCATACATAATATAATCCAAAATAACCTTTCGTTTTTCCTCACCTGCCTGTCCTGCTTTCATCATTGATTCATAAGCAGGTTTCAGTTTTTCCACTGCCCTTTGGTAGCCTTCAGCATTTTTATTGATTGTGCCGTCAGGGTTCAATGCGCCCTCTAACTTAAAAACCTTCGTCTTCAGTTCAGCATATGGTTGATAAAGCTTTTCACGCTCTATCAAGACATTATAGCCGGATGGGGAATAATCTGCTCCGAGTGTAAAAAATGCTGCAAGAAAGCAGAATAAAATGGACCGGAGGATACTCTTCATGGCTTCACCCCATCATTTTTCCAATCTTCCAGCAGCATCAGGGCATACTCCCGATTTTCTGAAGAAGCCTCTTTTCTATTTAAAATCTTAGTGAGTTCCTCCCTTGCCTGAACACTGTTTTTTTGTTCATGAAGGAGAATGGCAATGGCCAATCTGATGCTGTCCGGGTTAGCTTGCGCCGGGAGAATCTCTCTGAAAAAATTGAGACCCCTCGCAGGTCCCGCACTTAAGATATAGGATGAACACATGGCCGCAATTAATGGAGATGAAAGAAATTTAGGATCCACCTTCAGTGCTTTTTCAAACTGATTGAGGGCATTGGTATAGTTTTCGTGCCGGAAAAAGAATTGTCCAAGAATCAATCGTTTTCTCACGTCATTCGGATTGATCGCCACAGCCCTTTGCAGGGCATCTTCGGCCATTATTTCTGCAATCGCATCATCCCCTATAGTATCGTAAAGCTGTCCCAAAAGGGACCAATAATCGGCGTTATCCGGGGAGAGTTCAGTCGCCGACTGGGCGTACTGAAATGCAAGTTTATATGCATCTTCATTGTTTTTCTTTGCCGCAATCTGGGTAAGGGTGAGGGCGTACTGATAACGCAACTCGGCAAGAGCGACTATATTAGCCTTACTCGGGTCTTTTTTTAATCGTTCAATCGAAGCCAGTTCCTCCTTAAATCCTTCAGGCGTACCCTCAAGTTCAAATTTCGGTTTGCTGTATGCTTTCTGCAACCCTGATATATGCTCTGCCAATTTAGCATCCGGATAGTATTTTTGGGCCAGCACATATTTTTCTATTGCAGCCTCTATCCTGCCCTGTTGTTGAAGCAAGGCGCCCTGTTCCCGCAGTTTCTTCGCTGCCTCCTGATACTGTTTTGCAAGGGTATTACGAAGCGTTTTAATGTGAACGGCAAGCGTTGCATCAGGGTAGTATTTCTGGCTAAGTTCATATTTATCGATGGCGCCGGCAAGCTGCCCCTTCTTTTGCAGGTTTGCCCCCTGAGCGCGGAACTTTTTCGCCATCTCCATGTTGTTCTTTTGATCAGAAGCTACAGCAGTTTGGGCATAACATCTTAAACCACAGGTCAGGGCAACACAGAGCGTTAAAAGTAAAAAAAACGTTATAGCAACATTCCTCAGCTTATGCATTACCTTACTCCTTTTTTGTGAAAAAGGTTTATTGTGCCGCCGTCTCCAAAAATGTTCTGATACCCGTTCCTTGAATACACTGCATATAAAAAACTCCCTTTAATGTTTATCAAGTTTACTACATTTTTATTGACAACTGAAGCGCCTTTTAATACCCTTGTCTTAAGATAAATATACCACGGTTTATACCTGTAGATGGGCCAACATGAGAGCGGAAGGCCACAACCGAAAGGTTAACTGTTTGACTGTTTAGAAAGAGGGCATGTCATGGAAGAAAATTATAAGTCTGAAACATCGCTGGGAATCGATGAAAACATTGAAGGCCTGCTCTGTTATCTGCTGGGATGGATTACCGGCATTGCATTTCTGATCCTGGAGAAGAGCAGCAGATTTGTTCGTTTTCACGCGATGCAATCACTGGCAGCCTTTGGGTCTATTACTGTCGCATCAATATTCTTGGGGGCAATCCCATATTTAGGACGGTTAATATCGGTTCTGCTGTGGTTGACCGGTTTGCTGCTCTGGATTATCCTGATGATTAAGGCGTTAAAAGGAGAATGGTTCAAACTACCTATAGCCGGCGATTTTGCCGAACGGTTTGTCGGCGGAGAGCAGGGCGGCATACAGTATAAAGCAGGGCATTTTTGCAGTCAGTGCGGGAGCGAAATCGGTCTGGAAAATCGTTTTTGCGGGCAATGCGGAACAAAATTGGACGTTGAGGAAGATCGTCCGGCCAGACCCGAAACTGCCGCCGGTGCTGTAAACATTGCTGCAAGCCCAAAAGAGTCTATACTGAGCGCAGTTGAACAGGAATTATCGAAGTATCCGGAATTGTCCGTCAGCAGAAGCGATAAAACAGATATGGAAATAAAGAGCGTGTTAGCAG
>Ga0351900_1116_pt2 | contig 20920 bp, 23 predicted proteins | sample BONcelHT113001D3_FD_205827 | JGI IMG/M metagenome (GOLD analysis project Ga0351900, IMG submission 205827) | Enriched cells from coal bed in the Powder River Basin, Montana, United States - BONCAT cells T11 rep1 HSBNCT.T11.300.1.D3 ...
GCCGCACTCCTTCCACATCGATCACTACCCCATGGGGCGGGATGCCACAGTGTCGTACGGCTCTCAGGACTTCCGCTTTCGCAATGACACCGATCAGATGCTGCTGATGAGCGTCACGGCGGGGGAGGGATGGGTGGAGGTGGTGCTCGCGGCTCCCTCGTGGAGCCGCACGGTCGATTATCGGACGATCCAGGTGGGAGAACTCATGCTACCGGTGAGCTCGGCGGAGAAACCGCGCCTCCTCCAAGATCCGAGTCTGCCCGTCGGCAGCCGGTCCGATCTGGAGGAGGGAGTCCCCGGGCGAAGAACTGCAGTCACTCGGTTCGTGCATGGTCCCGATGGGCAGCTTCTTGTTGAGGACCTGTTCGAGAGTGTGTACGCACCCAAGGATTACATCGTGCGTGTCGGGGTGTAGGCCGCGTAGGGGCGCCGACGAAGAGTGGGCCGGCGGGGGGAAGTTGGACCTCTCAGGTCCGGGCCGTGCGTGCGATCACCTGCTTGCAGATCAGCTTCAGGGTCTCGAAGACGCCTACTCCGGTGAGGGCACAGGCGTCCATCACCAACGATGACGTGTGATTCAAGAGCTCAGTCAAGTCGACCACCGAGAACACATCGCTGAGGTCGCGCTTGTTGAGCTGCAGTACCATCGGGAGCTGGGAGAGGTCGTCGCTCTGGTTGAGGAGGTTGTCCCAGAGGTTCAGGTAGCTTTCCACGTTCTCGTCCAGACGGCTGATCTGACTGTCGGCCACGAACACTACACCGTCCACTCCCTGCAGCACGAGCTTGCGGGAGGCATTGTAGTGTGACTGGCCGGGTACCGTGTAGAGGTGGAACCGGGTGTTCATGCCCTTCACGGTACCGAGTGAGAGCGGCAAGAAGTCGAAGTAGAGCGTGCGCTCCTCTTCGGTGGCAATGCTGACCAGTTTGCCCCGAGCCGAAGGGTTCACTCTGCGGTGGATGTATTGGATATTGGTCGTCTTACCGCACAGACCGCAGCCGTAATACACGATCTTGTAGTTGATCTCTCGCGCGGCGAAGTTGATGAGTGGCACTCTGCGCTACTCCACGTCGACAAAGAGATCTTCTATCGCCTGGCCCGCTCTGGCTGAATAGTCCTTGTCTATGGCCAAATCCTCCTCATCCAGCTCTGCTTCGACAAAGATCGGTGCGAGTGCCTCGACGGCCCGGCTGGTGTAGAGGCGGACTCTGCCAAGCTGAGTATCCCGCCCGAAGGTGAGCACGAGCAGTACCCGTTCAGTCACCGGGGCCACATGGAGATTGGAATCCCGGCCTTCATGGAACAGCAGGGTGAACTCCTTCTCAGCGAGGATCTCGGCGAGTTGCTGGGTAGCCGCAAAGGAGCTTGCCGCCAGCGACGCCAGCGAGAGGGAGTCGGGGCCGACATCCAGAGAACACGATGTGATGGGTTGGCCGCTTGTGGAGACAAGAGCGATGAAGCGGGAACCTGAGACCTCCCGCAGGCGTAACAGAATCTCGTCCACCCGTCTCATCTGGCGGTTGCTGAACACGAGAGCTTTTCGGGTGCCCATGAGGCGCTCCTCTCAACATGACAGCGGCTCGAAGCCGGCGTGAGTATACCAAAAGCCGGATGGCGACTCGTCGGCGTTTGCTTGTCACGAGCGAATGAGCGGCCAGGCTTCCGCGTAGGCAGCCGCCCGCTGACGATCGTAGATATGGAGTCGTTGCCCATGATAACGTCGTGGCCACGTTTTCTGTGTGGCAGGCGAGGGGAGAAGTCTCGGGGCAGCGAGTAGCCGAGAGGCGGGGGGAGACGTCACAGCCCCGTGCTATCATGGAATCCGGCCGTGCTTAGCCAAGAAAGGAGCGCAGGTGAACCCCATAGACCTCAAGTTCCACAAGGAGCACGACTGGGTGTATGTCGATGGCGACGTGGGGGTGTTCGGCATCACCGACTATGCGCAGAAGTCTCTTGGCGACATCGTGTACGTCGAGCTGCCCGAAGAGGGCGCTGAGCTCAGAGCCGACGAGCCTTACGCTGAGATTGAGTCCGTCAAGGCAGTGTCGGATGTGTTCGCACCCGCGAGCGGAGTGGTCGTCGAGGCGAACCAAAGGGCGGTCGAAGCCCCAGAGGTGCTGAACTCCAGCCCGTACGAGGATGGTTGGCTCGTGAAGGTGAGACTCAGCGATCTGGGTGAGCTTGACGGGCTTATGTCCTACGAGCAATACGAGGAGATGCTGGCCGAGCTGGGTTAGTAGCACTCCTGTACTCAGAGGCTCAGGTTCCGCCACACCTTCGGCAGAGGAATTCCCATGAGTGAACAAGACACATCTTCATTCGACCTCCTGGTGAACATTCAATCCTACCCCGACGACGAGCTCAAGGCTCTCGTGATGCGTCTCGAGACCGAGGAGCGGGAGATATCCAAGAAGCGCCGGCTCCTGCACGGTCAACTCGACCTCGTTCGCGCGGAGATGGTCAGGCGCCTCCGAGACAAACACAACGCGGGGGCCGCACTATTCGATGAAGCCGACATATCGCGTCTTTCTTCTATCCTCAGCTCGCGGGGTCTAACGGACGGCGACCCTGCGAGTGAATCCGATCCTCATGGCGCCTCCTAAAACGATCGATACAGCTGTGCGTATTGACATCTCCTTGTCTGCAGGTACACTTTAGGTTTAGAGTCGTGTGGGGGCGTCAAAGGGGGGTAGGGAGCATGCTCGAGCGGGCGGTCGAAGCCACCAGGGACTTCTTCGCCAACATGCGAGGCGGGGTACGCGAGCAGCGAGTTGTTCGCCACATCGTGGCCGAGATGCAGAGTGGCAAGCGATTCGACGAGGTTCTTGCGGAACCGTATGTCCTCAACAATACGAGTGAGGATTCACGTTCTCGCTTGGTTGAGAAGCCTGAGATCGTCGAGGGTATCGAGAACCAATTGGCAGGGAAGCTCTATCAGTACAAGGTGGACTACGCGGCTGTGGACGTGCGGGGGAGGAGGGGTTAGGTCTTAGATGATCAGCTGCGAGAAGTGCAGTTTCGAGAACACGGATGACTCCAATTTCTGCAGCCGGTGTGGCAACCGTTTGGCGGTGCCCGACCCCTCAGACACCACCGCCGTGCTCGATGCGGTCGTGGAATGCGAACCCGACACAGCCGAGCTCGATCTGGCGTGCCCACGAGAGGCGCCGCTGCTCATCATCCGCTCTGGCGGCGGCCGTGAAGGGGAAGAGATCCCCCTAACCGAGGATCTTCTGACTATCGGTAGGACTCCCGAGAGCGGTCTCTTTCTCGACGACGTGACTGTATCGCGCCATCATGCCCGGATACTTCGTGATGCCACTGGGCTGGTGGTCGAAGACCAGAACAGCCTCAACGGCACCTATGTCAACCGTAAGCGGGTGGAGCGGCAGCGGCTCAAGGATGCCGATGAGCTGCAAATCGGGAAGTTCAAGATAGTGTTCCTGGAATCGGCACAGAGTTAGGTCCGGTGGTGGCTATGAGTGGTATGGAACGGCAGCCCCCGCAGGCAACTCCAGCCGAAGGCGGGAGTTCTACGGAGCGGCTTTTCACTATCGGACAGGTCGTCAAGCAGCTGATCGACGAGTTCCCCGACCTCAGCATAAGCAAGGTAAGGTATCTAGAGGACCGCGGTATCATCAATCCTCGTCGTACTGCCGGGGGCTACCGCAAGTATGCCGTCAGCGATGTTCATCGACTGCGCTCCGCGCTACAACTCCAGCGTGATCAATTCCTGCCACTAGAGGTGATCAAGGATCGCCTCGACCGAGGCACCGCCTCCACCTTCGGTGGCATGCTGCAGAAGTCGCAGCCCTTGCAGAAGCCCGACGCGCTTCTGCGCGCCGAGCCGGAGATGACATGGGAGGAGGCTCTCGATGTCCTCCGTGTCAGTGACGGCTTTCTCAGCCGTCTGGCCGAGTTCCGTCTCATTGATCCCCGCGAGGACGGGCTTTCCGGCATCCTTGAAGAGAGCGACGTCGAGATCGCCCGCATCTGTGATCTCTTCAGCCGCTTTGGTCTGGAGCCCCGCAACCTCCGTCTTCTTCGCTCTTCGGTCGAGCGTGAGTTCTCCTTGGTAGAGCAGGTTGTGGCGCCTTCTCTTCGGTCGAACAATCGCGAGAGAAGGGAAGAGGGAAGGGAGCTTCTTCTCGAGTTGAGCACCCTCCTCGGGAACCTGCAGCAGCTGCTCCTCTACAAAGAGATGCGTCGTCTCAACCGCTCCATATCTGGCGGTTAGGAGGAGCTCACTTCACTTCTGGTTTCGTGTGTGGTGCGCACGATGGCGCGTGGTTGTGTCCTTACTTGACATAATGTACATTATCGCGCATTGACGATCTCGGCGCGACAGAAGACCATGACACGCCAGTTGCCGTCAGACGAGTTGCTGCCAGATGAGTGAGCGCCGCCTGAGAGCGGACCCTCCGGCTTAGAACAGCTTCTTGTTGAGGATGGCCTTCAATCGAGACAGAGCTTTGCTCTGTTCCCGCGACACCGCGCGTTGGTTCAGACCGACCTCGTCGGCCACTTCTTGTTGGGTGAGATCCTTGAAGAACACCAAGTAGATGATGTGCTTCTGCATCTGTGAAAGGCATGAAAGTGCATCGTACAGGGCGATCTTGTCTTCCACGGGAAGACTGAAGTTTTCGCGGCGCACACTGCGGACCAGCCGGCGGTCCAGGGACGGCGTTCCTTCCAGAACGTCGGGCTCGTCGTACGAGTGCACATTCAGCTGCGCCCAGACACGCAGGATCTCGAGTACGCCTTCCGGGCGGACGTTGATCGCCTCTCCGATCTGCGAGATTGCGGGATAGCGACCGTGCTCCTTGTAGAAGTCCGCTTGGGCCTGTTCGACCTGGGCATAGAGGCGGCGGGCCCACCGCGGTTGATGCATGAGCAGGCTGTCTCGGAGATAGTGTCGTACCTCGCCGTCGGCAATAGCTACTGCATAAGTGGAAAACGCGGTGTTAGCGTGCACATCATAGCGTTGCACTGCTTTCAGCAAACCCATGCGCGCCACTTGAAACAGATCCTCGTACGGCTCGCTGCTGCCCCGAAAGCGGCGAAGCGCGTGGTGTAGCAGGGGTTCGTTGGCCTCAGTAATGGCATCGAGGCAACTCAGACAACCGGTCGTCTGGTGGCAGTGAACTCTACCCTCGTTGGTATCGGCATGCGAACTGCCCGGCAGTGCCGGCACGCCCAGGGACACGGCGCCGGCTCGTTTCGGATTGCGTGTCACCTTCTCCAGTTGTGTAGACAGACCCATCAGGACCCGCCTACTGCACGAGGTTGAACATGTTGAAGATCGGCAGGTACATGGAGATGACAATGAGGCCCACCAGGCCGCCTACAAGGATCATCATGACCGGCTCTAGGATCGAGGTGAGCGCCTTGACTGCGGAGTCGACTTCATCTTCGTAGAAGTCGGCGATCTTGTGCAGCATGTTGTCGAGAGCGCCGGTCTCTTCGCCAATGGCGATCATCTGCGTGACCATGGGCGGGAAGATGGGGAACTTCTCAAGTGGCCGTGCAATGGATTCGCCGGACTTGATGCGTTCTGCCGTTTCCGCCATCGCCTCTTCGACCACGCTGTTACCGGCCGTCTTGCCGGTGATGTCGATGGCCTGCAGAATGGGAACACCCGATGAGACCAACGTTGCCAGGGTGCGGCTAAAACGAGCCATCACGATCTTGCGAATGATATCGCCGATGCGCATGGGGATTTTTAGCTTGATGCGGTCCCATACCCTGATGCCCTGTTTGCTTCGCTTCAACTCACGCAGGCCGAAGAAGAGTGCAAAAAGTGCGGGGAAGACAATGAACCACCAACCGCGGACGAAGTTGCTGATGCCTACCATGATGCGGGTGAGTAGCGGAAGAGTCCCCCCCAGTTCCGTGTACATGTTCTGGAACATCGGAATCAGGAACACGATCATGCCGAACATCACGAGGATCGCAAAGACGGCGATCAGGATCGGGTAGGTCATCGCCGACTTGACCGTTCGCCGCAGGCTGTCTTGCTTCTCGAGCTGAGTGGCTAGCCGGTCCAGGGTTTGGTCGAGAACACCGCCTACCTCCCCCGCTCGCACCATTGCCACGTACAAGGTGTTGAATGCCGCCGGGTGCTTCTCCATCGCGTCGGAGATAGGCATGCCCGCCTCGACATCGTTCCTTACTGCGGCAATTATCTTCTTGAAGCGTGGGTTGCTCGTCTGCTCCTCCAGGATGTAGAGGGAGCGCAGGATGGCCAAGCCGGAATTGATCATGGTGGCGAACTGACGCGAGAAGACGACCCGGTCACGCATCTTGATAGCTGTCATGCCCTCCAGGTAGTCATTCACGGCCTTGAGGCTCCGGCCCCGCTTCTCGTCTATGCTGAGGACAATGAGACCCTTTCGCCGCAGATCAGCAGCCACAGCAGCCTTCGACGGACCCTGGGCCTCGCCACGCTGCGCCGCTCCGCGGTCACCTCGAGCGGTGTAGACGTAGGTTGTCACGTTCTTCCTCCCGGCCCTTCAGTCGCTATTCGCCTACGCAGCGCCGCTCATCAATAGCCGGTTCAGGTCTTCCGGATTAGATGAGTGGGTTTCGGCCATCTCGCGCGTGATCAGTTTGCGGCGGACGAGATCGGCTAGCGCCGCATCCATGGTCTGCATGCCGAACTTCGTGCCAGTCTGCATGATGGTGTAGATCTGATGAGTCTTGCCTTCACGGATGAGGTTGCGCACGGCAGGAGTCGGAACCAGCACCTCACATGCGACCACCCGCCCGCGACCGTCCCTGCGCGGCAGGAGCTGCTGAGAGAGAACGCCCTGGATGGTGGAAGCGATCTGCACTCGGATCTGCTCTTGCTGGTGAGGTGGGAACACGTCGATCATGCGGTCAATGGTCTGTGGGCAATCCTGAGTGTGCAGAGTCGCGAACACGAGGTGGCCGGTCTCGGCCGCCGTGAGCGCGGTCTGGATTGTCTCGAGGTCACGCATCTCCCCGATGAGGATTATGTCTGGGTCCTGGCGAAGCACGGAGCGCAGGGCCCGGCCGAATCCCTTGGTGTCGGTACCCACCTCCCGCTGGTTGACAACGCAGGTCTTATGCTGGTGGAGGAATTCGATCGGGTCTTCGATGGTCATGATATGGTCAGAGCGAACGCTGTTTATCTCATCGATAATGGCCGCAAGGGTGGTCGACTTTCCGGAGCCGGTTGGTCCCGTCACGAGCACGATACCGCGGGCTTTCGTACAGAAGCTGTGCGCGATTTTGGGAAGGGAAAGGTCATCGATCTTCAGAACGTTCAATGGGACCAATCGAAACGCTGCGCCAAGGCTGTTGCGCTGAAAGAAGGCATTCACGCGGAAGCGGGCCGCTCCCGGCACAGAGTACGAGAAGTCGATCTCCCAATCCGTCTCTAGTCGCTGCCGCTGCTCCTGAGTGAGAATGCTGTAGATGAGCTCTCGGGTCTCCGTGGCGCTCAGCTTGGGATACTCGAGGTGCTCGAGCGCCCCATTGACGCGAACGACAGGGGGCACGCCGACCGTAAGGTGCAGGTCGGACGCTCCCCGCTCCATCACCTCGAGCAGGATGTCGGCAAGGTCCAATTCATACCTCCAGATCCTCCGCTAAACGATAACGCGGGCGATCTCTTCGATGCTTGTGACGCCTCTCAGTACTTTGTCGATGCCGTCGTCGCGCAGGCTCTTCATGCCCTCCGCTTGGGCGACCCTACCAATTTCATCGGCACTCTTGCGCTCCACCGTTAGTCTTTCTATGGCTTCCGATACCAACATGACTTCATAGAGGCCCAGCCGACCCTTGTAGCCCGTGTTGTTGCACCGCTTGCAGCCTTGGCCACGGTACAGGGTAACCTCCTCCCAGCCCTCCACCACTTCCATGGGGAAGTCGTTACGCCGCAGCATCTCCTTGGTGGGTTTGTAGGGCTCTTTGCAGTAGTCACAAAGACGGCGTGCCAATCGTTGGGCAAGCACGCAGTCGACGGCGGAAGCAGTAAGGAAGGGTTCTATGCCCATCTCGGTAAGCCGGGAAAGCGCTCCCGGGGCATCGTTGGTGTGGAGAGTGGACAGCACGAGGTGACCGGTGAGCGCGGCCTCGATGGCTATTTGAGCGGTTTCCTTGTCCCGGATCTCGCCGATCATGACGATGTCGGGATCGCAGCGCAGGATAGAGCGAAGACCGGCCGCGAAGTTGAGCCCGGCTTTGTTGTTGGTCTGCACCTGGTTGATGCCGGGCAGGCGGTATTCCACGGGGTCTTCAACGGTGATGACATTCTTCTCTGGGGTGTTGAGGATGTTCAAGGTGGCATACAAGGTGGTCGACTTGCCGGAGCCGGTAGGCCCGGTCACTAGAATGGCACCGTACGGTTTGGTGAAGGACTTACGGTACCGGGCGAGAGCCTTCTCACCGAAACCGAGGTCCTCGAGTTGCATGAGTATGCTGGAGCGGTCGAGGAGGCGCATGACGATCTTCTCGCCATAGACCGTTGGCAGGCTGGCGACCCGCATGTCGATGGGCTTGCCGCCCACCATGAGACCGATGCGGCCGTCCTGCGGTATACGGCGTTCGGCTATGTCGAGGTCGGCCATGATCTTCAGGCGGGACAGGACCCCAGACTGCAGCCTTCGCGGTACGGACATCACCTCGTGGAGGACGCCGTCTTGGCGGAAACGGATCGTCATCTCCTTCGCCTGAGGCTCGAAGTGGATGTCGGAAGCACCGTCCTCGGCAGCCTGCGCGATGATGCTGTTCACGAGTTTGACGATAGGGGCTTCATCGACCCTCTCGAGCAGATCGTGGACATCCTCCGATGCGGCATCGTCGGCCGCACTGTCTTCGAGGTTATCACTCACCTTCTCTTCGAGTCGGTTGAGTTGCCCGATCTGCTCGAAGATGTCTTCTTCGGTAGAGATGCCCGGCTCGATGTCGCACCCGGTAAGGATTCGCAGGTCGTCCACGGCAAAGATGTTGGCCGGATCGGCCATGGCCACAAGCAACGTATGGTCGTCGTTGAAAGCCACGGGCAGGGCTGAATAGCGGCGGGCGTCGCGCTCGGAGATCAGGGTGGCGGCGGCAGGGTCAACTCTTGTCTCGGAAAGATCGATGAAACGGACTCCAAGCCTACGGCCCAAGGCCTGCGCAAGCTCGGAGTTCTTGACCCATTTGTGCTCGACGAGGATTTCACCGATCCGGCGGTGGGTAGTCTTCTGCTCCTCTATGGCCTCCATGAGTTGCTGGGGGGTGATCAGACCCATCTCGACCAAGATCTCACCCGTGTGTGTCTTGGTGTGCCTGCGCTGAGGTATGTCTTCGTTTGGAAACTGCATCAGACTTGGCCCAGGGCCTTCTTCATCGCAGCCATAGGTGCTTCCTTGCCCGTCCAGAGACCAAAGGAGAGTGCGGCCTGCTCAAGGAGCATGTGCGCGCCTGGTATCAGGTGCGCACCCCTCTCCCGTGCATGTTCCAAGAACAACGTGGGTTTCGTGTCGTATGCCAAGTCCATCACCGTGTGTGAGTCAGAAAGAGTATCGACAGGAAACGGAAGCTCCTTAAGACCTGGTTGTAGACCGACGCTGGTCGTGTGTACAACCACGTCGGCCGCAGCCATACACTCGGGCAGGCCTTGGTCCGCTACCGCCTCCACAGAGGTCCCATCTTCCCCGATCCAGTCCAGCGCTTCCTTCGCCAATGCACGTGCCTTCTCCTCTGTGCGATTGAAGATTACTACGTGACCGGCACTCTCGGCCACCAGGGCGGCCACCACTGCGCGACCCGCACCGCCGGCGCCGAGCACGAGGAAGCTGCTATCGCCGAACGAGCCCGAGAAGCCTTGACGAAGAGCGCGGATAAAGCCCTCGACATCGGTGTTGTAGCCGATGAGCCTCCCGCCTCGGTTGACAATTGTGTTGACGGTACGAAGCTGTGCGGCGACCCCGTCAAGACGATCGAGAAGCGGTGCCACCGCCTGCTTGTGGGGCACCGTGACGTTGGCGCCGGGGCTGCCCAGGGCCTGCAGACCCCTGACCGCATAAGGAAGCGATGCCGACTCGATGTCGAAGGCGACGTACACCAAGTTGAGACCGAGGGCCGTGAATGCGGCATTGTGAATGCGCGGGGACAGCGAATGCGCCACCGGATGCCCCAGCAAAGCCAGCATCCTTGTCGAACCCGAAATGCTCAACGTCCCTTTCTCCTGGTCCTGTCTACGCGCCGCTCTCACCCTAGCAGCCCGGTCAATCGAAGACCCTACGACTTCAGTCGTAGGGTGGCAGAGCCGGCGTTGGGCCGCTACTACTGGCCGGGAGATCTGCGCTTGGCCTCCAAGAACTCTTCGTACGACGAGGTGAAGAAATGGTGCCCCTCCTCATCGATCAGGACGAAGTACAGGTAGTCCACGTCCGCAGGGGTCAGCGCCGCCTTGAGGGCATCCAACCCCGGGCTCGCGATCGGTCCTGGCGGGAGCCCCGTGTTTCTATAGGTATTGTACGGGGAGTCCGCCTCGAGGTCACCATTGGTCAGCGCTCCCTTCCACTTCTTGAGCGCAAAACGCACGCTGGAGCAGTACTCCAGGCGCATGTCCTTCGCGAGCCTGTTGTAGGCCACCGCTGCCGCAAGCGGGCGCTCTTCCGGCGCGCTCGTCTCTTTCTCGATCAAGGACGCGATGATGATGATCTCGTACGGCGTGACCCCCAGGCTCTCTGCGTTGGCCCAGGGAAGGGAGGCCGACCTCTGCTGGAAGGTAGCCAGCTGAGTAGCGACGAGGTTCTCAGCTGTGAAACCGGGCTCGATGAAATACGTACTGGGGAAAAGGAGACCCTCCAGATCGGTGACCTCCAACCGCTGCCCTCCCACGGTCGGTACGACGAAATCGCCCGGCCGACGAGCCAGCGCTTCGTACTCCTCTCCATCGATGTCGCCTGAGTCCCGCAGTCTGGCGCCCACTTGGTCGATGCTCAAGCCCTCCGGGATCGTCACCTTCGCCACTTCCTCCTGCGATCCTGTGGTCAGCTTGTCAATAATGGATTCGTGTGACTCGCTCGCAGTGAATACATACCGCCCGGGACGGAGCGATGCCTCCGCTCCGGCGGCCTTGACGTCGTTCAGAAAACCTCTCGCGGAAACGATCACACCCATGTCTTGGAGGAGCTCGGTTATTGCCACGGCGGACAGCCCTGACTCGATCGTTACGCTGATCGGTCCGGTTGCACCGGCCGTGGACGTGGGGTCGGAGCCGCCACGCGGCTCTGTGACCGCCGCGACGACGATGGCTGCCGCCACGGCCAGGAGCACAACGAACCCACCCAGGACTAGATGCCTGCGGCGGCGTTTGGAGGCCGTGTTGTCAGGCCGGAGCGAGGAGGTATCTGCATCCTCAGGCATCAGTCGTCACCGTGTGCCCTGTGTCTTCTTGGGAAGCTGTCGGAGGTATGATGAACGTCCATATAGAACACTATACCTTTCGGGTGGCGCGAGGAGCATCCAGGTAGCTCTGCAGGAGGTAGCATGCCGCTCTAGCATCGTCGGCTTTCCCCGGCTCCTTAGGCAGCCTACGGGCCAGCTTTGTCGTGAAGCGCTCGTCCCACAGTACCACCGACCCTTCGAACAGCTCTTCCAGCCGGCGAGCGAATCTCTCTGAATTCGCGGACTGCTCGTTCTCCCGCCCACTCAAAGAGCGAGGCCAACCTACAAGAACGGTGGACACATCTTCGCGCTCGGCGACGGTCGCTATGTGAAGCGCCAGCGTCTCGTGATCGCTCTGTTCAACGATGGCGAGCGGGCGACATATCAGTCCGGACGGATCCGATATGGCGATCCCGGTGCGGACATTGCCCAAGTCGACCGCGAGGATCCTCACTTCTCACCTTCCCAAGGCTTCCTCGATGGCTTCGCGAATGGTGGCGAGTGCCGGCTCGAGACCCTTCGGATCCCCTCCCCCGGCTCTTCCGAGAAGCGACGTGCCTCCGCCACCTCCTCGCACGAGGGGTGCAGCCTCTTTGACAATGTCGCCCGCGTGCACGGTTGCGCCGAGGTCTCTTGTCACTCCCACAACTAGCAGCGCGTTACCGTCCACACTAGCGCCCAGCGCGACGACGCCCCGTACAAGTCGGTCACGCACCTGATCGACTATGCCCAGCATCTGCTCCACGTCCCGGGTCTCGATGGTGGTGACGACATACTTCGCCGCCCCCAGCTGTTTCGCTTGGCTCATCAGATCGCCGACCACATCTGCGGTCTTGCCCGATCGGAGCTCCTTGATCTCGTCACTGAGCTCCGCGACGCGCTTCTGCAGCTTCGCGACCCCGGACAGCACCTGGTCGTCGCGAGCCTGAAGCTCGGTGGCAACCAGGGAGAGCAACTGATCGCGCTCCCGGTAGTATTCGACGGCCCGCCGGCCGGTGACCGCCTCAATACGGCGTACGTTGGCCCCGACGCTCACCTCGGACAGTACTTTGAACGCCCCGATCTCGCTGGTGGTAGGAACGTGGGTGCCGCCGCACAGCTCGCGGCTGAAGTCATCAACCTCGACTACGCGCACGAAATCGCTGTACTTCTCGCCGAACAGGGCCGTAGCTCCAAGATCGCGGGCGTGCTCGATCGAAGTCGTGAAGATGCGCACCGGGTGATTCTCGACGATCTTACGGTTGACGAGGTCTTCGATGGCGGCAACTCGTTCTGGGCCGATAGGTCCGTGATAGCCGAAATCGAACCGGAACCTGTCGGCGCGGACGGCGGAACCAGCCTGAGTGGCTTCGTCTCCCAGAAGCGTGCGCAGTGCATAGTGCAGGAGGTGGGTGCCGGTGTGGTTGGCGGCCACCGAGTGCCTGTGCACAGTGGAGATGACCGCACGCAGTCGCTGGCCGGCGTGAAGGGCGCCTTGCATCTGGCGGGCAGTGATCACCTGTACCGCTCCGTGCTCCTGTACATCGAGCACTTCGGCCTTGCCTGTGTCGGACTCCAGCCAGCCGATATCGGCGGTCTGTCCACCCTTCTCGGCGTAGAAGGGGCTCTCTCTGAGCGAAAGCACCACCCTGCCATCGCCGAGTTCCTCGATGGCCTGTACGACCGTAAAGAGTTCGTCCCGCTCGTACCCCTGGAAGTCCGTGGGTTTCTCAATTCTGCGGGCGAACTCGAACAGCTGTGTCTCTTCGGCGCTGGACTGCTGGGACGCGCGGGCCCGTTGTCGCTGTTCATCCATGGCTCGGGCGAACTCGTCCATATCTAGACCGAGACCGCGTTCGGTGGCCAGCTCGCGGGTGACTTCCACGGGGAACCCGTAGGTGTCGTGAAGCACGAAGGCCACCCGGCCGGGCAGGGCGCTCGCCTCTTGCTCGAGCGCCCTGTCCATCTCCTGGTTGAGAAGAACGAGACCTTGATCGAGCGTGCGGTTGAACCGTTCCTCCTCGGCATTCACAATGCGAAGGACTGTCTCACGGCGCTCCGCCAGCTCCGGGTATGCGCCGCCAAGAGTCTCGATGACGCGCTCGGAGAAGCGGCCCAAGAACGGCGGCTGCATATCCACGCTGCGGCTGAGACGGGCGGCTCTGCGGATCACCCTGCGCAACACGTAGCCTCTCCCCTCGTTGCCGGGAAGAACGCCGTCGGCGATTAGGAAGGTCATAGCCCGAGAGTGGTCGGCGAGCACCCTGAGCGCCACGTCAGTCTTCTCATCGCGGCCGAAGGTCACACCCGCGATCTCTTCGCCAAGCTCGATAAGGGGACGGAAGACGTCGTTCAAGAATACCGAGTCGACCCCCTGAACCAGAGCAGCCACCCGTTCGAGCCCCATGCCCGTGTCGATGTTGTTGGTCGGTAGCGGAGAGACACGGCCATCAGGGCCCATGTTGTACTGGGTGAAGACCAGATTCCAGAACTCGATGTACCGGTCGCAGTCACAGCCTGGTTTGCAGTCGGGGCCGCCGCAGCCGGTGCCGGGGCCCCGGTCGAGGTACAGCTCAGAGCAGGGTCCACATGGTCCGGTAGGACCCGCCGGACCCCAGAAGTTCTCGCTCCGCGGCAGCCGGACCATCCGGTCGCGGGGAATGCCCTCACGCTCCCATGCTTCCACGGCCTCTTCGTCGGGTGGAACCTCGTCGTCACCCTCGAAGACCGAGACCCACAGCCGTTCAGGATCGAACCCCAAGTAGTCGACTGAGAACTCGTAGCCGAAGTGGATGGCCTCGTCTTTGAAGTAGTCACCTATTGAGAAGTTGCCCAGCATCTCGAAGAAGGTGCAGTGCCGAGCTGTAGAGCCCACCCTGTCTATGTCGGTGGTGCGAAAGCACTTCTGACAGCTGGCCATACGGGGATTGGGAGGTTCTTCGACCCCCAAATAATACGGCTTGAACTGCTGCATGCCGGCTGTGGTCAACAGCACCGAGGGATCGCGATGCGGAATGAGAGAAGAACTCGGCACCTGGAGGTGGCCATTGGCCACGAAATAGTCAAGGAATATCTTCCTGAGCTCGCTTGTGTTCACGCAGAGGCCCTTTCCAGTTTCACATTGTACTGACGCGGAGAAGCCATCGCCCGCCGATCGGGGCCAAGCCGAAGGCCTTAGCGACCTGCCGCACCCCGAACCGGCTCCGCGGGCGAGGCACCGTCGGCCTCGGCCATGGACGAACGGAGCAATTCCAACGACTTCCTGATGAGGCGCGACACGTGCATCTGCGAGATGCCGACGCGGGCGGCTATCTGGGTCTGAGTCATGCCCTCGAAGAAACGAAGATGCAGTATGAGACGCTCCCTCTCATCGAGTTTCACCATAGCCGGAGCGAGGAAACGCCGCTGCTCGACCAGCTCGTATTCCCTTTCCTCGGTACCGAGGCTATCAAGTATCGCAAATGCATCGTCATCATCGGAAGAGCTTCCGCCGTAGATCGACAAAGAACTATAGGCTCGACCACTCTCCAGGGCCTCGAGAACATCCTCCTCGCTCACACCGCAGGCTTCAGCCATGTCCGCGATCGTCGGAGAGCGTTTGAGTTCGACCGTGAGCTGCTCGATGACCTTGTTGAGGCGGACGTTGAGGTCCTGCAGCGCACGCGGGACCTTGACCGCCCACCCCTTGTCTCGGAAATAGCGCTTGATCTCCCCCATAACGGTGGGAGTGGCGTACGTGGAGAGCTCGACGCCACGGTTGGTGTCGAAGCGATCGATGGCTTTGATGAGGCCGATGGAGCCCACCTGCGTGAGATCCTCCACCGACTGGCCCCGTGCGGCGAAACGGCGGGCAAGGCTGCGCACCAAAGGAAGATAGCGGGTAATGAGTTCGTCACGGGCCGGTAGGTCACCCTCATCGTGTACTCGGCGCAGTAGCTCGCGCTCCGGCAGGTCGCCCAGAGGTGGAGGGAATCCGGAGGAGCGTTGTGTGCCATTCAACGGTTCTTGTACCATGCGTAGGCTAACCCGCCTTCTTCCAGAGCTCCACGGCATACGTGTCGCCGTCCAACTCCACTACGGTGAAATCCTCACATAGACCACGCAGCAGCATACAGATGTCAAGGTGACGGCGGTCGGGTTGCGAAGCCGGGCCTTCACCCCGGAGGGACTCCCTAAGCACGCTGTCGGAGAGAACACCGATTCTGATCAGAAGTCCGTCTTCCTTGAGCGATACCTTGACCTCGATGTCACCGCTGGTGCCGGTATCCTCAGCCAGAAGGCTGTCGACCGCAAGTTGGACGTCGTCCAGATCGTCGAAGCTGAGATCCTTCCGTAGTGCGATGCCCCCCAGCACGAGGTGCAGGAGCGGCAGGTAACCGGGCTTGCGTGGAAGCGTAAGCGTGACCGTGTCGACGGACACCGTAGCACCCTACTCGTACGGCAGAGCGACGCCCAAACCGACCTCGCCGCTCAGAACTCGGTCGATCTCTTCTTCCTTTGCGGCGGCAGCTTCCTTGCCTGCTTCAACAGCCTCACGCAGGCCGATCGACAACTCATCGACCCAGCGCCGGGCCTCGGCGGGCACTTCGTACATTGCCTCCGCAAAGGGCTTGCCAGTACGCCGGGAGATGCGGATGGCCGTGGCGACCGCGGCACCGGCAGCAGCTCCCAGAAGGGCGACGGCGAAGAAGGCCGCTCTACCCATCGGTACCACCCCGCCTGCTCTCGAAGAAACTCGACACGCCCCGCGTTATGCCCGCAGCCAAACCGCCCAGCTTCTTGAGAGGAACGCTGACGGCACTCTGCACCGCCGAGGTGGTGGACTCGAGCTTGTCGGCCACGGCTACTACGGTGCCCGTAAGCTCGTCGATCTTGCCCAGTTCAGAGTTAACTTCATCAAGGGTAGTCTGAACTCGGGAGAGAATCGGAACTACTTCCTTGTTGACATCCTCGATCATGTCGGCGGCGGCGGAAAAGGTAGTGGCCAGCCTGTAGAGCATGTAGGCAAGCCCCGCCCCGAACAACAAGAAGAAGACCCCGATCGCGATCCTCATGAAAGCGCCCGCGTCAGATTCCATCCATTCTCCCCTTCCTCGATAGTCGGCTTCATGAACGGTGTTGACCGGCGTCCGCATAACCGTATCCCTAGGATACACGATACAATTTCTTCGGCAAGGACCGGCTATTCCCCTCTCCTAGCCGTTGAGGTAATGGAACCGGATAGAAGTACCGATTCTTCATGGTACACGACCGCGAGCTGTCCCGGCGCGACACCCGCGGCCGGTTCGGAGAAGGCCACCTGCAGACTTCTTACGTTCGGGTCATAGGGCTCCAGCCGGGCCGGAGCGGACTCACCCGTAGAGCGATACTGAACGGCCACGTTCACCTCGTCTCCCCCAGGGTGGGGCCTGTGAACCACGACGTCCGTGAGCTGGAGACCCATCACTTCGAGGTCCGCCGCTCGCCCCACGATGAGGGCATTGTCGGACAGTCGCTGCTCCACCACGTAGAGCGGCTCCGAGTCGGCCACTCCCAGTCCACGCCGCTGACCGATCGTGTAACGATAGAGCCCCTCGTGCGCACCCCTCGTGCGTCCCTCCGTATCCAGTATGGGACCGGAGGACCCGGATACCCGTCGGGCCAAGAAGCGCCTGTAGTCGCCGTCAGGCACGAAACAGATGTCCTGGCTCTCCGGTGACGCCTCCACCGGCAGGCCGTGGTCGTGGGCTATGGCGCGCACTTCTGGTTTGGTCAGCTCTCCCAGGGGGAACACCGCGCGACGAAGGAGCGCCGGATCAACCTGCGCCAGCACGTAGGACTGATCCTTCAGAGGATCCCGTCCGCGCAGCAATCCAAGGGATTGCGGATCGAGGCGAGCGTAGTGGCCGGTGGCGACATGCTCAAGGCCCAACTCGTCGGCCATACAGGCCAAGATTGGCAGGCGCAGCCGCGCGTTGCAGTGTACGCAGGGATTCGGGGTCTGTGCGGCTGCATACGTCGATACGAAGTAGGAGACGACGCACTCGAAGAATTCCTTGCTCAGATCGACCAGATCGTGACTGATATCAAGGTGCTCTGCGAGCCGACGTGCCGTGAGGATTGTGTCGGCGGTGCAGCAACGGTTTGAACCAGAGGCTTCTGGATCAGTCCAGAGACCGAAGGTAACCGCCTCTACCCGATAGCCGCCCTGCGTGAGAAGGAGGGCGGCGACCCCGCTATCGACGCCTCCGCTAAGGCCGAGGAGTACACCCGGACGCCGGTGGGGCGGCTGGGTAAGGGGCATGGCACACTCAGGCGCCCTGCTGAAGGTTGTCGACGTACTGCTGCAGGACAGCCTCATCTACGAAGCCGGTGGTGACATAGCGAACCGTGGCGTCGCTGCCGATGAAGACGGCATAAGGCGTGTAGTCGACCCGAAGGACTGCCGCCAAGTCTCCATAGGCGTCGGGCAACTTGTAGTCATAGAGAGCGAACATGATGTCGGGATAACGTGCGGCGATCCTGCTCAGAGCGTCGCGCACAGGTTGGTCATCGGAGCCTCCGGCCACGTAGAAGAGCACCACAACGGGTTCTTGCCGCGTAAGTGCCTGGGCGACCTCGAAGGGTGTGTCGTCGGTGGCCGTGAGCTGCATGTCTACGATGCCCTCGCCAGCGGGTCCAGGCGCTGTGGTGGCCGTGGTCGGCACGGATGAGGTGGTAGTGGTGGTGGTACTACCGCACGCGGCGAGGAACATACTGGAGGCGACTAGCAGTAGGACAGCTGAAACAATGAAGCTCAAAGGCGTGCTGCGCGGGCCGGTTGTGCACTTGCTCATAGCGCGTTCCCCCTAGAGAATAGAAAAATGCTCCACCTTGCCGTGTCTGAAGGAATCTTGAACCTGCCTAAGCAGGTGGGTGGCGGCCCCCGAAGGGTCGTAAGACCGAGCGGAAGAACCGACCTCCCGATTCAAATGTGTTGGCTCAAGATTGCAGCAGATCACGAACAAGGTCGAGCACCTCAAATGTATCACAGGGCCATATCGGCGACAAACGCCACGCTCGCTGTCAAGGCTACAGACTCCTGATGCGCAGTTCGCGCAACTGCTCGGCGGAGACGCCAGAGGGCGCACCGGTAAGAGGACAGGAGCCGCTCTGGGTCTTCGGAAACGCGATCACATCGCGTATGGAGCGCTCCCCTGCCATAAGCATGATGACGCGATCGAGCCCAAGGGCCATGCCGCCGTGCGGTGGAATGCCGTATTGCATGGCCTCTACCAGGAAGCCAAACTTCAGATCTATCTCTTCCGCGGACAGCCCCAGAGCAGTGAAGACGGATTCCTGAAGGAGGGGGTCGGCGATCCGAATGGAGCCACTGCCGAGCTCCACCCCGTTCAGCACCAGGTCGTATGCATAGGTGCCGAGCTCGAGCGGATGCTCAACGAGTTCGGACGCATCGGAGACCCTCGGCTTCGTGAAGGGGTGATGCTGTGCCTTCAATCGTTTCTCCTTGCCATCCCATTCGAACATCGGCGGATCGACGACCCAGAGGAACTCCCAGCCTTCCCTCGGGATGGCCAACCTCTCGGCGAGCTCCAACCGCAGAGCGCCCAAACCCGCCTCGACGACTCCGGTGTCATCGGCGACGAACAGGAGGATGTCGCCGGGAGTGGCCTGCATGGCGGCCAGTACGGAAGCGACGACCTCCTCGCCCAGGAACTTGGCTATCGGAGAGCGGATTCCTTCGCCTTCCACCCAGATGGGGGCGAGGCCTTTCGTACCGAAGGGTGCGGTCACCGCCGCAAGATCGTCCACATCCTTCCGCGACAAGACGGCTCCCCCCGGTACGCGGATGCCTCTGACGGCGCCTCCGCGCTCCACTGCTTCGGCGAACACCTTGAAGCCCGCCGCGGCCACCAGATCGGAGACATCGACTATCTCGAGACCGAAACGGACATCGGGCTTGTCGCTACCGAAGCGACGCATGGCCTCAGCGTAGGTCAGGCGGGGGAACGGCCGAGGCAGATCAACCTCGAGGGTCTCACGGAACACCTGGACCATCATGCCTTCGACGGCATCCTGAACGTCGTGTTCCTCGACGAAGCTCATCTCCAAGTCGATCTGAGTGTGCTCCGGTTGGCGGTCGGCCCGTAGGTCTTCGTCCCGGAATGCGCGGGCCAGCTGATAGTAGCGTTCGTAACCCGCGACCATGAGGAGCTGCTTGAACAGTTGGGGGGACTGTGGCAGCGCATAGAACTCACCCGGTTGGAGGCGGCTCGGCACCAGGAAGTCGCGGGCGCCCTCAGGAGTGCTCTTGGTGAGGATGGGTGTCTCGATCTCCCAGAACCCGTGGGCCTCGAGATAGCGGCGCACCGACTGGACTGCCGCGTTACGCAGGCGCAGGTTCTCCTGCATCTTCCCGCGGCGAAGATCGATGTACCGATAGCGCAGGCGTAGGTTCTCGTCGACCTGGCTGAACTCGTCGGGCGTGAACGGAGGGGTCTTGGCCTCCGCCAGGATCTCCAACTCGTCGATGGCTACCTCTATGCTGCCGGTCTTCATGTTCGGGTTGATGTGCTCCTCGCCCCGGGGCACGACGGTGCCCTTGGCACACAGAACGAACTCGTTGCGCAGACGATGCGCCTCCTCGTGGGCGACAGCGTCCACGGCCGGATCGAACACCAGTTGCAGTAGACCGGTGCGATCGCGCAGATCTATGAACACGAGGCCCCCGTGGTCCCGCCGGCGGTGCACCCATCCGGCCACCTCCACCCGGGTACCCACAAGGTCAACGCCAACATCCCCGCACCACTGATTCCTGTAGCTCATGAACGACTCTTTTCCACTTCGACGACTAGCGCGAGCGCCTCCGCCCGCTGGATTCTCGTCTCGCTGCCCTCACCCAGGCGGCGGACCGTGACCGTATCTGTGGCAAGCTCATCGTCGCCGATGATCAGTGCGAATGAGCTGCCGCGGCGACCGGTCAAGCTCTGGTACTACTGGCCCATGTTCCGTTATGAGAGCCCTCAAAGCGGGCGCTATCGTCAGCACTACCAGATCGGCATCGAGGCTTTCGGCTCCCCGTCGCCACTACTCGACGCCGAAGTCATCGGCGTGCTCGCGGCGATCTACGAGGCGGTGGGGCTGTCCCACGTCGAGTTACGCCTGAACTCCATGGGCTGCCGCGAATGTCGGGCCCCGTATCGGGAGCATCTGACCCACTTCCTCGAGTCCCACACCGATGAGCTTTGCGGCGAGTGTCAAGAACGAGCGGTGACCAATCCTCTGCGCACATTCGACTGCAAGGTGCCGTACTGCCGAGAGGTTTTGGACGGAGCGCCGCAGTTGCTCGACGCCCTCTGCCCCCAGTGCGCACAGCACCACGATGCCGTCAGAGAGCAGCTCGGGGTACAGGGGCTGTCCTTCATAGAGGACCACCGGCTGGTACGTGGCATGGACTACTACACGCGCACCACCTTCGAATTCCAGTCGCCGCTCCTCGGAGCCCAATCCGGAGTGGGAGGGGGCGGCCGTTACGATCAGCTGGTAGAAGACATCGGC
>Ga0351900_1127_pt2 | contig 20814 bp, 20 predicted proteins | sample BONcelHT113001D3_FD_205827 | JGI IMG/M metagenome (GOLD analysis project Ga0351900, IMG submission 205827) | Enriched cells from coal bed in the Powder River Basin, Montana, United States - BONCAT cells T11 rep1 HSBNCT.T11.300.1.D3 ...
ACAGGAGGGGAGACTTTGCCCTCGCCTTTAAAAAGGACATAGATAAAGAGAACGAAAGAAACTACATCCTCATGGAACACGGGGACGAGAGGATTCTCCTCGTGCAGGTGGCAGGCTTTCTTGCAAGGCGTATCACCTCATATGTAAAGGCAGGCGACATTGTGAAAAAAGGCGACCCTGTGGGTATCATTGCCTTCGGTTCGCGGGTGGACATTTATGTTCCTGAGGAATATGATATTATGGTATCATCAGGAAATAAAGTTAAAGCCGGTATGACAGTTCTGGCTAAAAAAAAGGAGTATGCATGAGGCGAAGAAAAGGTAAAGGTAAAGGGATATATATATTGCCGAATCTTCTGACATCCGTCAGCCTTTTTTCAGGATTCTATGCTATTGTTGCAACTATTGATAAAAAGTTCACCTATGCTGCTATTGCCATTTTCGTATCGAGTATTTTCGATATGCTCGACGGTCGGGTAGCCCGTATGACAGGCTCGACCAGCCGTTTCGGGGTTGAATACGATTCTTTATCGGACGTGATAGCCTTTGGTGTAGCTCCGGGACTTCTTGTATATATTTGGGCTCTTAAGGGCTACGGAAGATTCGGATGGCTGGCGGCATTCCTTTATGTAGCGTGCGGCGCATTGAGACTTGCACGATTCAATATACAGGCTGAGGGTATGCAGAAGAATCAGTTTCTGGGGCTTCCCATACCTGCGGCGGCTACAACTATTGCCGGCAGTGTGCTTTTCAGTTCCTGGCTTGGCGACTGGGGTATAGATCTGAAGTCAATTTTTATGCCTATCATGATATACATTCTTGCATTCCTCATGGTAAGCGATGTACGGTATGCAAGTTTTAAAAACATAGCATTCTTCAAAGGGAGACCGTTCCGTTCCACCGTTGCCGCTATTTTACTTCTTGTAGTGATATTTATAGAACCGGAAGTAACACTTTTCGGACTGACGTTTATGTACCTTTTATCTGGTCCGGTATATACGCTTATTGCAAGAAAAAAGATTTTTCTTGAGAATGCTAATCGCTCAAAAGATATGCTAATAGATCAAGGTGATCATCTATAAAACCTTCTGCCGCCAGTTCGCTATTCTTATAGGCGATAAATTTGACGCCTGATGAACCGGCAGTTTTCTGGTCAACCTCTGAGTCTCCAATATAAAGAACCTTCTCACTGTCTATGTTCAATGTCTGCAATATTTTTTTAACTGACTCAGGATCCGGTTTTGGTTTTACATCAAGGGCAGTAACCACCATATCAAAATAAGGTGTAAGACCGTATTGCACCATGATGTGTTTCATTGTTGTGGTCCTGTTTGTGCTGATAGCCAGCAGGATACCCTTTTCTTTCAATATTGTTAATGTCTCAATTAGATTGGGTTCCATTTTGAGGTACACGAGAAACTCATTCAGATCAATATCGTTCTTCCAATAATCCAGTGCCTTTTTTTCCAATTCCTCATTATCCTGAAAAAGACGATGGATTGATTCAAAAACAGTATGGGTATGACAGAAGTGCAGTTCATCTTCTGAGATCGGATGTCTTCCCACGGACACTGCTATATGGTTATATAGCCTGTAGTTTGTTTCAAGGGAGTCAAAAAGCACCCCGTCGCAGTCGTATATGACACAATCAATCTGCCATTGGGCTCTTTCCGGAGCGGTATTGAGTATAACGTTTTGGGTTTCAGGTTGGTTTGTTTTCATGGGCAAGAGTTTAATACTATTTGAAATAAAATCAAGCAAAAAAGGGGTTGGAGTTTTATGGTTTTTTTCGTTGGATTCAGCCTTAACATTGCTTTGCTCAATGCACGGCACACCCGCGACAATGGGTCTACCGTGCACGCGTTTGTCCGCTTGCGTCTTTTATACAATATCCTTAAATGCCACAGCGGAATACAAAAAAAATAGTTTTTTAACTGCTCAATTATGTTACAATAATTTGCTGATAAAAATTCGGAGGTGAAAGGATGATAAGTGTTTCCATTCCTGGATGGGGTGACCTTGATATAGAATATCTTGTGATTGATTATAACGGGACCTGCGCTACTGACGGGAAACTTAAAGAAGGCGTGAAAGAATTACTTGAAAAGGTCTCGAGATATATCAAAATATTTATAATAACAGCCGATTCTTACGAAAATGTGGATAGCGAAGTTAATATAATAGGGTTTAAAGTTCTCAAGGTAAAAAAGGAAGGCAGCGGCATCGAAAAGGCAAGGATAATAAAAGAGCTTGGCCCTGAGAAGGTTGTGGCTATCGGGAACGGGGCAAATGATGTAATGATGCTTAAAGAAGCATCGCTTGGCATCGGAGTTATCGGAGAGGAAGGCTGTTCAAAGGATATACTGAAAGAAGCTGACCTTGTTGTTAAAGATGTTACCAATGCCCTGAATATCGTTTTACACCCTGAAAGGCTTGTAGCAACATTGAGAGACTGATATCGCATAGAGCGTATGCATGGGCAAAGTATTCGAAGACCCTGTGTTTTACGCTCTGTTCATATTAATTGCATATAATCATGATTGGTAATTTTCTTAAAAAAATCATAGGCACCAAGAACGAACGGGAGTTGAAGAGGATTCAGCCCATTGTTGAACAGACGGCAAGCTTCGAGGAGAAGTTTAAAGGCTTTTCCGATGATGAGTTGAAACGGCAAACCCCATTGTTCAAAGAAAGGATAGAGCAGGGCGAAGACCTCGATGCAATTCTCCCGGAGGCCTTTGCAACTGTCCGGGAAACGGCAAGACGCATAATCAATATGAGGCACTTTGATGTGCAGATTATCGGTGGCGTTGTTCTTCATGAAGGGAAGATTGCCGAGATGGCAACGGGCGAAGGGAAGACCCTTGTTGCTACCCTTCCGGTATATCTGAATGCCCTTAACGGTCTTGGCGTTCACGTAGTTACCGTTAATGACTACCTTGCAAAAAGGGATGCTGAGTGGATGGGACCTGTGTACCAATTTCTCGGCCTTTCAGTGGGCGTAATCCTTAATCACATTGATGATGATGAGAGAAAAACTGCCTATGCCTGTGATGTGACATATGGAACAAACAATGAATTCGGTTTTGACTATTTAAGGGACAACATGAAATACTCCCTTGAGGACTTTGTCCAGAGGGATTACAACTATGCAATCGTAGATGAGGTAGACAGCATACTCGTAGACGAGGCACGGACGCCTCTTATTATTTCCGGGCCTTCAGAAGAGTCTACTGATAAATATTACAAGATCAACAGGTTCATGCATCAACTCAAAAAAGAAAAAGATTTCATGATTGACGAGAAGGCCAGGAGCGCCTATCTGACAGAAGAAGGCGTCGCAAAGATTGAGCGGCTTATCAATATTGAGAACCTCTATGACCCTAAACATGTCGATCTTCTTCACCATGTTAATCAGGCGTTAAAGGCACACAACCTGTTCACCAGAGATGTAGATTATATCGTGAAGGACGGCAAAGTTGTCATCGTTGATGAATTTACTGGCAGACTCATGTCGGGCAGGCGTTTCAGCGACGGGCTTCACCAGGCTTTAGAGGCAAAAGAAAATGTTAAAATCGAGGGAGAAAATCAAACCCTTGCGACAGTAACCTTTCAGAATTACTTCAGGATGTATAAAAAACTTGCAGGTATGACGGGCACTGCAGACACCGAGGCTGTTGAGTTTAAAAAGATTTATAACCTTGATGTTATGGTAATGCCTACGAACAGACAGCTCATAAGAACAAATTATCCTGATGTTGTTTACAGAACAGAGAAAGAGAAATTCAAAGCAGTTGTGAGCGAGATCGAAGAATTCTATAAACAGGGGAGACCTGTGCTTGTTGGAACCCTGTCGATAGATAAATCGGAGCGGGTATCGGAGATGCTGAAAAGGAAGGGGGTACCCCATCATGTGCTGAATGCCAAGATCCACGAGAGGGAGGCAGAGATCGTCGCACAGGCAGGAAGGCTCAAGGCAGTCACTATATCCACAAACATGGCTGGGAGAGGCACGGACATTCTCCTTGGAGGCAATCCGGAGTTTCTCGCCCTTAACATGTGCAAAGGACTGAAAGGCACGGAAGAGTACGAACAGACCCTGTTTGAAGCAAAAAAAATCTGCGAAAAAGATAAAGCAGAGGTTATAAGGCTCGGCGGTCTTCATATCCTTGGCACGGAAAGGCATGAATCAAGAAGGATCGATAACCAGTTGAGAGGAAGATCGGGCAGGCAGGGCGACCCGGGATCTTCAAGATTTTATGTTTCTCTTGAAGATGAAATTATGAGAATCTTCGGTTCTGAGAAGGTTTCGCCGATGCTCGGCAAGCTCGGTATGAAAGAGGATATGCCCATCGAACACCCCTTTATCACCAAGGCCATAGAAAATGCGCAAAACAGGGTTGAGGGACACAACTTTGAAATAAGAAAATACCTCCTTGAGTATGATAATGTTATGAACAGGCAGAGAGAAACCATATACGGCATGAGAATGGAAATGATGGACAGCGCCGATGTACAGGAAAAGATTATTAATATGATCGATGAGATATGTGAAGGCCTTGTCGATGAATATGCCCCAGAAAAGGTGTACCCTGAAGAGTGGGATATTTCCTCTTTAAAGATGCATATATACGAAACCTTCTTCTTCCATATTGACCTTGATGCGATAGACTTCAAGACCATTACAAAGGCAGGGCTGCTCGATATGGTAAGAGAGAGAGTAACCGCTGTTTATCAAAACAAGGAAAAGACCTTCGGCGAGGATGAAATACGTGCATTGGAACGGTTTATCAGCCTTCATTCTCTGGACGTACACTGGAAAGAACATCTCCTTTCCCTTGACCATTTAAAAGAAGGGATTGGTCTCAGAGGTTACGGGCAGAAAGATCCCCTCAGAGAATATCAGAGAGAGAGTTTTGAGTTATTTCTCGATATGCTGGAGAAGGTAAGGCTCGATACAACGAGGAAACTGTTTGCAGTGCAGCCGGCAAAGGAAGAATTGGTTCACGAAGAACCTGTAATATTTATGAATAAAGGGGATGGAACCGCTCTGCAACAGGCAGGAAATCAAAAGGATAAAAAGATCGGAAGAAACGACCCCTGTCCTTGCGGCAGCGGGAAGAAATATAAAAAGTGCTGCGGGAAGTAAGTTGCAGTTCCGACAAATAAGTTCTGCATGAATGCCTGATGAGCGTCATCTATTGTGGGTCGCGCTATAACATTGTGTCGTCCATCGATAAAGAGGAGGTCTTATACATGATCCAGGGTATCGAATTTGCCGGAATAGCATCCGGCATCAAGGCGCAAGGTCTTGATCTCGGGCTTGTCATTTTCAAAGAGGATATGCATGTACTGTCTCTTTATACAAGAAACAAGGTAAAAGCTGCCCACATACTCTATGACAGGAAGATAGACGGCAACCCCGTAAGGGCACTTTTGGTAAACAGCGGGTGTGCAAATGCCTGTACAGGTAAAGAAGGGGTAACTGACCTTCATGCTATCGGTCAGGAGTTGTCTTCCATGCTTGGGATAGAGAAAGAAAAAGTTCTTTTTGCATCAACAGGGGTCATCGGCAGAAGACTCCCGGCCGCTACCATTATACGTGCATTGCCGGCGCTCTTAAAAAACCTGAAAAAAAATCGCCCGGAGGTATTCGCACAGTCAATCATGACAACAGATACCTTCCCGAAGATTATACACGAGACATTTAGTGGGAAAAAAAATTACAGTATAGTAGGTGTGGCAAAGGGCGCAGGTATGATAAACCCTCTCTTTGCAACAATGCTTTCCTTTGTGTTTACAGATTATCCGATAGCGCCCGGCAGTATAAAAAGGGTCTTCTCCAGCGCCGGAAGGGAGACCTTTGAACGTATTACCGTTGATGGAGAATGCAGTACCAACGATACTGTCATGCTCTTCACAAAAGGAGGCGACGAAGACTTGTCAGGACTCCCGGCATTCAAAGAAAAGCTCCTGTCTGTTATGAGAGAGCTTTCCCTGATGATCGTAAAGGATGGAGAAGGGGCTACACGGGTCATACATGTAACCGTAACAGGGGTTAGAAAGAAAGAATTTGCCGAAAAGATAGCGAGACGGATTGCCATATCCCCGTTAACAAAAACGGCATTTTTCGGATGTGATCCGAACTGGGGCAGGATAATCGCTGCGGTAGGCGATGCCGATGTCCCTGTCCAGCCATCAAAGGTGGAGATTATCCTGCAGGGGGAGGTACTTGTCAAAGAAGGTGTTGAAGTACCTTTTGACGAACAGACAATGAAGAAGCGCATGGACAAAAAAGAGGTTGAGCTTGTCGTCGATCTTCATGACGGCAAGGCATCATATGACATATATACCACTGATTTGACATATGATTATATCAAAATTAACGCTTCCTATAGAAGCTGATACCGATTCGCCGTTATCCCGGACGAACGAATTATTGTTGTAACGAACTACTCGACTTTTCTTATTGATTACTTTCCTCATTTATATATAGCTTTGTCTCTCAACCTATGAGACAATATTCCTACAATCTTAATTCAGTTTCAAGCAGAAAATATCCATCCTTTGTATCAATTACAATTAGTTATGTTGTATTTAAGGTAAAAACCGCGCAGCTTGAATTTCGTGGATAATAAATACGCGGGGAAATCTTTTCAACATTGCTAAAAAACCCTTGACAAAATTTACAGTTATAGTATAACTCTCTAAAGTGGTAAAGAGTGTATAATGGTGGGATAAATAATGTTTGCCGGAAGATTTGAATACGCTATAGATGATAAGAGCAGGGTCAGCATCCCTTCGAAATTCAGGGAGATTTTATCGGCGAATCATGACATGAGGCTGATACTTACAAATCTTGATGGCTGTATTGTGGGTTATCCATACCAGGAGTGGCTGACTATACAACAAAAAACAACAAGTTACGGAGCAATAAAGAAAGAAGCGCGGGCATTTTTGAGATACTTTTACTCCGGTGTTACCGAATGTTCCATAGACAAGCTCGGGAGGGTTCTTATACCGCAATCACTTAAAACTGATGCCGCCATTATAAAAAATGTCGTGATTATCGGTGTGGGCAACAAGATAGAAATATGGGCGCAGGAAAGATGGGAAGATCTGGTTAAAAAGGCAACTTCCGATCCTGATCAGGTAGCTGATATTGTTTCGGAACTCGGCCTTTGATGGGTGTCGTACATATACCTGTTCTTCTTGAAGAAGTAATAAAAAACCTTGTAAGTGAAAAAACGAATGTTTTTATAGATGCTACAGTAGGAGGAGGAGGTCATGCGTCCAATATTCTTGAGAGGTACAAAAATGTAAGACTTATCGGTCTGGATGCTGATGAAGATATTTTAAGGATTGCCGGGGAAAAACTTTATGAATTTGAAGGCAGGGCAAGATTGATCAGAGGAAATTTCAGGGATTTAAGGGAAATCTTAACCTCTGAGGATGTTGCATCCGTTGACGGCATTCTTTTTGACCTTGGTCTTTCAACTTTCCAGATAACGGGAGAAAGAGGGTTCAGCTTTAATGACGACAGTTTCCTTGACATGAGAATGGACAACAGGGAGGAGTTAACTGCATACGATGTTGTGAATAGCTACGACTATAAAGAATTGCTGCGAATAATCAAAGATTATGGAGAGGATTACCGGGCTCCGGCAATTGCAAGAATGATTATAGAGACAAGAAAGAAAAAACCGATATCCACGGCAAAGGAACTGAGCAGCATCGTGCTTAAAGCAAAAAGAAGAACAGGGAGGATTCATCCTGCAACAAAAACCTTTCAGGCGATCAGGATTGAGGTTAACGATGAGTTAAGAAGTCTGCAACGAGGTATAGAAGCAGCCATTGACATGCTCTCTCCCGAAGGCAGGATCGGGATCATCTCTTTTCATTCTCTTGAGGACAGGATTGCAAAGTTCGCCTTCAGAGACTCTCCTGCCCTTGATGTAATAACGAAGAAACCTATAAGGCCGGAAAAGATTGAAACAAAGGAAAATCCAAGTTCAAGAAGTGCGAAATTGAGGATAGCAGAAAAAAAACAAGGGGGTTAAATGAACAGGGGGGTCTATGTTTCAGCAAAGAGGGAAACAGAGGAAAGGAGTTTTCCATCAATTTTTCTGGGGATTCTTTGCTTTATCGGCTTCGTATTTTTATCTTTTTTTATAAAGAGCGTAGACAACCAGGTCAGGGAAGATTTGATAGAAAGGCTGCGAAAAGAAAGGGAGGTTGCTAAGATTAATGATAATTTAAAAATAGAATATTCAGCGACAACACGGGCGAGGTTTCTTGAACTGCAGGCAAAAAGACTCGGACTTAAAAAGGCAAAAGAAGAAGAGGTCCTGGTGTTGAGATGAATAAAAAGGCTAATAGGAGGGCCTTTTTTGTTTGCATGTTCATATGTTTGATGTATGTATCGGTAATCATGCATCTGCCGGAAAAAATGAGCTTTCAAAGGGTTTCCAATGATCAGGAGATTATACCGGCGAATATGAATATGTCCATGCAAGAAAATACACGGCAGGCTGTACCGAAAATTGTGCCGGTTTCGACGGTACAAACAGAGCAAACAGCACGAGCAGAACTGCCTGCTGTTAATAAAAAGATATCTCACTCTGCGCCCGGAGATGATTGTATTGAGCCGTCGCTCTTTATGTCGCTCCCCTTGGTGTGCTTTGCCATCAAGGAAAGGCTGATAGAAAAGGAGGGCTTGATTCCAGCAGGAAAAAGCAGTGGCAGCGCTGTAAGTTGGAAAAAACCTATTGATATACTACACGACAAGGACGAAGAAGGCTTGAAAAATATCTCAAAAACAATAGGCGCAAAGCATATGGTTGTATTTTTGAAACAGGAAGGGATCTTGCTAAAAGAAGGACTATCTGCAGAAGAAATAATGCTTGGCAGGGGTTATGTTCTGGAAAAGAAAAAACTGTTATTGCTTTATAACAGCATTGTTTCCGATAAATACAACCGTCTATTCCCCTTCGCCGTGAATGGGACAGGTATTGTCGGGCGCAATGGAATTTTTGAGTTTACATCAATGAAAGATAAGGCAAAGAAGCAAAATACTGCAGAAGATGAGGGATGGTTAATGCCGAATCTGGTGAATCTTCCCATCAAGATTGCCCTTGATAAACTTATAATTCATACGGCAAAAATAAAAATTCACGGGAGCGGTGTTGTTGCCGAACAATCTCCTAAGCCCTTTGAGAGAACAAGCGGGGAGACGGAATGCATTATTTACGGAAAAACACAAAAACAACAAAACGGTGAAAAGTAAAATGACAAATGAATGAAAGAATGGAAAACCGGATTAATATAGATGAAGAGGATAATTTCGGATGAAGCTTACTGAGTTAATAAGCAATATACCTGCAATCAAAGTTATCGGTGATACAGATATTGAGATTAAAGGTGTTACCAAGGATTCAAGAAAAGCAAAGGAAGGGCACATTTTTTTCGCAACAGAGAAAAGTGAAAGGTTTATAGACGATGCAGCAGGAAGGGGCGCAAGCGTTATCGTATCGGACGGAGAGGTAAAAACAAATTTTCCATGTTTCATAAAGACAGATGATACGAAGGGGCTTCTGGGAGATATTGCGTCTAAATTTTACGGCTTCCCGTCAAAGAAGCTATATATGATCGGCATTACCGGCACGAACGGGAAGACTACAACAAGCTACCTCATTGAGTCTGTGCTGAAAGCTGCCAATAAAAAAGCAGGGCTTATAGGAACCATCCTGTACCGGTATGACGGTCGTACCCTTAAGGCTTACAACACAACGCCCGGCGCCGATGAGCTACACAGCCTGCTCCATGATATGAAAATGGCCGGTACAAAATATGTGGTAATGGAAGTTTCATCACATGCACTGGATCAGAAAAGGGTTGGGGGGATAGATTTCGATACGGCAATTTTTACAAACCTTACCCACGATCACCTCGATTATCACGGTACTTTTGAAAATTATAAGGCGGCAAAAAAACTATTTTTCTCACATTCTCTGAAAAAAAGTTCGAAAGAAGGGAAATCAGCTATAATAAATGCAGACGATCCGAGCGCAAATGAGCTTATCCCTGATCCGCCTGCCAGAACACTTTTCTATAGCCTTAAAAAACCATTAGATGCATACATCACCGGCTTTCGGGAAGATATAGAGGGCTTACAGCTCGAACTGACATTGATGGGGAAGCCTCTGTCGATTTTATCCCCGATGATAGGTTCTTTCAACATATCAAATATATTGGCAGCATCTCTTGCCTGTTATGTTGCCGATATTGCATATGAGCAGATAAAGAAAGGCCTTGCAGGCCTTGCAGGTGTTCCTGGCCGGCTGGAAAGGGTAAAGAATGAAAAAGGCGCTTCCATCTTCATAGATTATGCCCATACACCGGATGCACTAAAAAAGGTTCTGGAGTTGCTTAATTCGTTGAAGAAAGGGAAACTGACCGTAATTTTCGGATGCGGGGGCGACAGGGACAGAGAAAAGAGGCCCGTTATGGGTAATATTGCTTCACACCTTGCAGACTATACAATCATCACATCAGATAACCCGAGGGGCGAAGACCCGATGAAGATTATAGAAGACATTAAAAGGGGGTTCGACGGCAATGCCTGCAGGATTGTGGAAAACAGAAAGGATGCAATCTTTGAAGGGATAAAAACGATAAGACAGGATGATGTCCTTTTAATAGCCGGGAAAGGTCACGAGGACTATCAAATAATAGGTGATAAGGTTTTTCATTTCAGTGACAGGGAAGTTGTTGAGGAGTTTTTAGATGTGGCATGCTGAAGAGATAGCAAAAGCGGTAAAGGGTGCGTTGCTGAGAATCGATAAATCATCGTTTTCCGGCATATCCACAGACTCAAGAACCATAGAGGAGGGTGAACTGTTCATACCTTTAACCGGCAAAAACTTTGACGGCCATGCATTTATCAGGGCTGCCTATGACAGATCCCATGCAGGTTCAATATGCGAGAAAGGGAGGCAGGGTAAGCTGCATGACGGAGGCACGGTTATCATTGTTGATGATGCAATGCAGGCACTCATCGATCTTGCACACTATAAAAAACAGCATACGAAGTCAAGCGTCATCGCCATAACAGGGAGCAACGGTAAAACAACAACGAAGGAGATACTGGTTAATATTATTAAAAAGGGCTTTTCTGTTCATTACAACGAAAAAAACTACAATAACGCAATAGGCATATCAAAAAGCATCCTTTCTATGGAAGGAGAACCCGGGTTTTGTATTTTTGAGCTCGGGACAAACAGTAAAGGAGAGATAAAGCAGCTTGCCCAATTGACCGAGCCGGATGTGTCACTGATCACAAATGTAAATCCTTCTCACCTTGAAGGTTTGCTTAATCTCGAGGGGGTGCTTGAAGAAAAACTGAGCCTTTTTTATCACACAAAAGAGGGCGGGAAGGTTATAGTGAATGCAGATGACCCGAACATTCTGGCCCGTTATAAAGATAGAGAACATGTATTGATTACATATGGTATTATCAATAAGGCCGATTTTACCCTTTCAATTGAGAAAGACCTCGGCTGGGATGGCTCCCGTGTTAAAATAAAATCCCCCGCCGGGATCGAAATTAAGGCAAAGACAGCTCTTCTGGGAAAGCATAATCTATACAATATCCTTGCCGCTTCAACTATTGCAAATAATATAGGAGCAGATGCCGGCCTCATCTCGGAAGGCATAGAAACATTCGATTCTTATGCAATGAGGTTCAAACCTATTGAATCGAGGAAAGGCTATATGGTTTTAGACGATACATACAATGCAAACCCATCTTCGATGGAGTGGGCAATAAAGACATTGCTTGACCTGCCATGCAACGGCAGGAGGATGGTCATACTGGGAGATATGAAAGAACTTGGAGAAAAAACTTCACTTTACCACAGGGAATTGGGCAGGTTTTTAAGAGAGGCCGGCATATCCATGACTCTGCTGACTGGTGAATACATGACGGAAACCTTCGAGGAATTGAAAGACGGAACAGCCATATTGTTTGAAAATAAAGAGCGGCTCATTGATTATGCAGTACAAAACCTTCAGGAAGGAGACGCGGTGCTTGTAAAAGGCTCAAGGGCTGCCAGGATGGAAGAGATAGCGGAGGCGCTGAAGTAAATGCTGTATTATCTTTTATATACGCTGCATATAAAGTTTTCGGTATTTAACGTATTCAGGTATATTACATTCCGAACTGTCCTTGCGATTCTTTCGGCCCTTGTTTTAAGTTTTTTTCTTACCCCTTTCATGATCAGGAAATTCAATGAATGGAAGATAAAGAGCGATAAGCGGGAGGATTTGCCTGACAGGCATATTGAGAAGAAGGGGACTCCTACAATGGGCGGTTTTGTAATCCTTGTATCTACCATTATCCCCACGTTGTTATGGTCTGATTTGAAAAACCCCTATGTCTGGATAGTAACCTTTGTGCTTCTGTCTTTTGGAGGCATCGGTTTCATGGATGATATAAAAAAGCTGAAGAATGAACGCGGAAAAGGTGTACCCGGCAGGACAAAACTTATTTTCCAAATCTTCTTTACGCTTGTCGTCGGTGCACTCTTGTATATGAAAGGCGGCTTTATAACGGGGCTTACTGTGCCTTTTTTTAAAAATATCACCCCTGATCTCGGCATATTTTACATCCTTTTATGTGTGTTAATCGTTGTCGGCACATCGAACGGGGTCAACCTTACAGACGGACTTGACGGACTGGCGATCGGGCCTGTTTTAACCGTATGTTCGACCTTTATACTCTTTGCATATCTTGCCGGTAATGTAAAGTTTGCCCAGTATCTGCAAATATTTTATGTGAAGGGCGCAGGGGAGCTTGCTATACTGTGCGGGGCTATGCTGGGGGCAGGTATCGGTTTCCTGTGGTATAACACCTATCCTGCAGAATTATTTATGGGTGACACAGGCTCTCTGTCACTGGGTGCGGGGCTTGCTGTTATTGCCATTATTATAAAACAGGAGATTTTACTTATCATAGCGGGTGGAATATTCGTGATAGAAACATTATCGGTCATAATACAGGTGCTTTCCTTTAAATGGAGGGGGAAGAGGGTTTTTAGAATGGCGCCGATACACCATCACTTTGAGTTGAAAGGATGGAATGAGGGGAAAATTGTAGTGCGCTTCTGGATTATTTCTTTCATACTGGCTCTTCTGGCACTGAGCACGCTAAAACTGAGGTGAGAAGGATGTTCGCAGTTCACATACTCATACTTATATCCCGAACAAGAGGGGTAGTGTTATGAATCTTCCGGACAAGATACTTATTGTCGGTCTTGGTAAAACAGGGGTTGCAACAGCAAAATTTTTGAACAGTATTGGGAAAAAAATTACTATTATCGATACAAAAGCAGAAAAGGAGCTTGCAGCAGCACTAAAGGAACTACAAGGCATTGAATTTGAAGGTTATTTCGGCAGAAATAACAGAGAGGACTTCCTCGGTTACCCTCTGATTGTTATAAGTCCAGGGGTTGACAGCGAAATGCCTTACCTTCAGGAGGCTCGCAAAAGCGGGACAAAGATTATAGGAGAAACTGAGCTGGCATCTTCATTTGTTAATGAACCGATTATTGCAATAACAGGTACAAACGGAAAGACCACCGTGACTTCCCTTATCGGTGACATATTCGATAGAGCATTCGGATCTGTCTTTGTCGGCGGCAATATCGGCAATCCCCTTATAAACTATGTGCTGGAAGGAAAAAAGGCAAAATACGTCATACTTGAAATAAGCAGTTTCCAGCTTGAAACAATTGAAACCTTTCGCCCGGATACGGCGATTCTTTTGAATCTTACCGAGGATCACCTTGACAGATACAGGAGCTTTGACGAATACAAAGCTGCCAAATACAGGATCTTTGAAAACCAGCAAGAGACAGACTGGGCCATATTTAATAAAGACCTCTCCGTTGAGAGGCAGATAAAGGCAAAGACACTTTTTTTTAAAAGCAATACGATATTAAAAGAAGGGGCCTTTTTCTTCAACGACTTTATGTTTGTCAGGCTGATGGGAAGAGAAACCACGTATAAAAGGGATATATCTCCGCTTGTGGGTATTCATAACACGGAAAACATCCTCTCAGCACTCCTTGTTTCCCATATATACGGTATTGATCGGGGTGTTGTAGAAGAGACGCTCAAGGGCTTCCGGGGACTGCCTCACAGGGTTGAGTATGTGAGGGAATTGAAGGGAGTAAAGTTCTATAACGATTCAAAGGCTACGAATGTAGACGCTACAAAAAGGGCACTGGAGAGCATGGAGAAAAATGTTGTGCTTATTGCGGGAGGAAGGGATAAGGGCGGGAGTTATAAAGTCATGGAAGACCTCATGAAAAAGGTAAAGGCCATGATACTGATAGGAGAGGCAAGCCAACGTATATCAGATGAATTGGGTGGACATACAAAGACCTACATTGAAGACGATTTGAGCACAGCGGTAAAAAAAGCATATGAGGTTGCCGGGGCGGGCGATACAGTCCTTTTTTCTCCCATGTGCAGCAGCTTCGACATGTTTAAAGACTACAAAGAAAGAGGGAACATATTTAAGGAGATGGTGGAATCGCTTTGAAGAAGATATTTGTTTATATGGCAGCCTCTATTTTGCTTTATGGTTTTTCCCGTGAGCTTAATGTGGTTAAGGTACTGATGATATGTTTAGGCCTTGGAGCTGCCTATCTTATATACCTCATACCGGCAAAGTATATCGCTGCAATGAAATATCCCTTTATATGTTTCGTCCTTGTCGTGACAGTATTTTTTGCCATATATCCAAAGATGAACGTCCAATATCCCTTTGATGCTCTTATTGTATTTGTATCTTTTTACGGATTAACCTTTTATTTAATTACAATTGAAGAAAAAGGAAAGAATCTGTACAAAGAGATTACAGCCCTTTCAATACTTTTTCTTTCCTCTGCTTTTAATCTTTTTATGATCGGGAAACCGCTTTTTATACTTCCCATGTCCATAGCTGCCGTGTTTTTCCTTTTCATAATCGGCAAGAACCGTCTGATTCCCTTCATAGCAGGATATACACTGGCCATCATAACAGCCCTGCTTATTTTTGACAAGGGCATTAACATACTTGGCGGCGGGGTAAAGATAAACGGTGTGGAAAAATATTTGTTTCTGGCAGCATCATTTGTATTTTTAATCCTGGCTTTTCTCGGATTTGTAAAAAAGAGCAATTTTATCAAGCTTATGGTCTTTTTCGGTTTTCTATATATCGCAACGGATATTTTTATGGTGCTGGGTTTAAAGCTTTCAACAGGGCTCTTATATCAGCCGTTAACAGCTCACCTTGTATTGACGCCGCTCGTCGGGATAATGCTCAAAGCGGAGAAGGAGCGTATATGAAACTCATCATATCGGCAGGAGGGACCGGGGGGCATATCTTTCCCGGCATTGCCGTGGCTGAGACCTTTGCTGCGCAGGGACAGGGCAATCAGGTTGCATTCATCGGGACTACTTACGGACTTGAGAGTAAAATTATCCCCCAGTATGGGTTCAGGCTCCTTTTTGTTCAGGCACGCCAGTTCTTGGGTAGAAGCGCAGTATATAAGATTGCCACGCTCTTTTATATCCTGAAAGGTATATGCACCTGTATTAGAATTATAAAGAAGGAGAAACCGGATGCAATTCTCGGGATGGGCGGTTTTACATCCGTACCGGTCATCTTTGCAGGCGCCATCCTTGGTGTACCGGTATTTCTCCACGAACAGAATGCCGAGCCCGGACTTGCAAACAAGGTGCTTTCAAAATACGCAAAGGCAACCTTTATCAGTTTCGAAGAATCAGGCCAGTTGCTGAAAAGCAAAAGCGTATACTATACAGGCAACCCTGTAAGAAAGGCTGTGAAAGTTCCCAGGGAAGCAAAGAACGATGAAACATTCGGGATTTTCGTTTTTGGGGGAAGCAGGGGGGCAAAAAGCATCAACGAGTCGGTCCTTTCATTATTGCCTTACATGGAGGGATACAAAAATGCCGTTATTTATCATCAGACAGGGGCGGAAGACTATACGCGACTTAAAGAAGCATATGAAAAAACGAAAATAAGACATGAGGTTTTTCCTTTTACCGACAATATGGCTAATTACTACAACCGGTCCGACGTAGTTATATCAAGGGCAGGCGCATCAACAATCTTCGAGCTTGCATATTTCAGAAAAGCGGCAATATTAATACCGTATCCATTCTCGGCAGGACAGCATCAATGGAAAAATGCGTCTCATGTTGAAAATGCCGGCGGAGGATACATAGTCGGCAATGATGAAGCAAGCGGGGAAAGGCTTCATGATGTGATAAAACACCTCATGAATGAGCCGGTATTACTGAAACAGATGGGTGAAAATATCGGCAGGCTGTATGTGGATGATGCGCAGGAAAAAATCATTGCAAAGATGCAGGAAGAGATAGCAGGGAAAGTAAAATAGTTCACAGTTCACGGAAAAGGAGAAAGTCCGTATGCCTGAAATCAAACATGTAAACCGTGATCAGACAACCATGGACAGGGGCTGAATATGGTTCTTCACAAGATAGAAAAAATACACTTTGTCGGTATCGGCGGTATTGGAATGAGCGGTATCGCTGAAGTACTGTTAAATCTCGATTTTACCGTTACAGGATCAGATATCAGGAAGACCGATACCACCGAAAGGCTTGAACAGCTTGGCGCAAAAATATTTTATGGCCATAAGAAAGAAAATGTTGAGGATGCTGACGTGGTTGTCATATCATCGGCGGTAAAACCTGACAACCCGGAGATACAGAAGGCAAAAGAGATTTTTGTCCCTGTGATACAAAGAGCTGAAATGCTTGCAGAGCTCATGAGGATGAAATATAGTGTTGCCGTAGCAGGATCCCACGGGAAAACAACAACAACATCTATAGTGTCTACGATCCTCGGACATGCAGGTATGGACCCGACATGCGTCATAGGCGGTAAGTTAAACAGCCTCGGCAGCAATGCAAAGCTCGGCGACAGCAGATTCCTGGTTGCAGAAGCGGATGAAAGTGACGGGACATTTCTCCTTCTTTTTCCGACAATTGCCGTAACAACAAACATAGATATGGAGCATCTCGACTTCTATAGGGACCTCAACGATATAAAGGCTGCATTTTTAACCTTTCTCAATAAAGTACCCTTTTACGGGCTTGACATCATATGCATTGACAATGCTAATGTCCAGAGCCTTATCCCTCAATTGAAGAGAAGGTATATGACCTACGGACTTTCAAAACAGGCAGACCTGAGGGCGGAGGGTGTTACATATAACGAAGCAGGAACAACTTTTAAGGTAGTGTATAAGGGTTATGAGTTGGGCATTATCAATCTTGCCATGCCCGGTATCCACAATGTTGTCAATGCGCTGGCAGCTTGCGGCGTCGGCATAGAACTTGATATCCCCTTTCCTAAGATTGCGGAAGCGCTGGAAATGTTTTCAGGTGTCCAGAGACGGCTCGAGGTAAAATGGAACGGGCACATAAAGCTTATTGACGATTATGGACATCACCCGACTGAGATTAAAGCCACGCTGTCGGCAATAAGGAAGATAAGCAAAGAAAGGATTATTGTTGCATTTCAGCCTCACAGGTACACGAGAACAAAGGCTTTGATGGATGATTTTATAACCTCATTCAATGAAGCTGACATCCTGATAGTTTCAGAGATATATGCTGCCTCTGAAGAAAAAATCGAGGGTATTAACGGAATGCTTTTTACGGAAAAGATACGTGCCAGCGGGCACAAGAACGTGCTTTTTGCCCCGACAAAAGAGGATGTGGTTGAAAAGATTCTGGAGCTTGTACAGGCCGGCGATACTGTTGTTACTCTCGGTGCAGGCGATATTAATAAGATATGCGACAGGCTTAAAGCCGAATGGGAAAAGCAGTGAATAGTGAACAGTGAAAAAGTGGGGGCGGGTTTCAAACCTGCCCGTTGTGAGTAGTAAAAGGCAGGGAGAGATTGAGAGACTGGGGAATAAAAGGTACTGTTTTAACGGATGTGCCCATGAAAAGGTACACATCCATGAAAGTGGGCGGTCCTGTAAAATACCTTGTTTATCCCGCAGACGAGGCTGACCTGCAGAAGGCGATGCGTATTTTAAGAGAAGAGGGCATTAAATACCGGTTTGTAGGCAACGGTACGAATATAATTGTCCATGATGAAGGTTTTAATGGGGCAATCATTAGGATAACAAAGATACGGCGTTTACAGCATAATAGGACACAGGAAGGAGCTGTGGTAAAGGTTTCCGGAGGTGCATCCCTGAAAGGATTTATAAAAGACAACGCTATGAGGGGGCTTGCCGGTCTTGAAAAACTGTACTGGATACCGGGCACTGTCGGCGGCGGAATCAAGATGAATGCCGGGAGTTTCGGTGCATCAATTTCCGATGTATTGGAGAGTGTAACAGTATTGAACGATAAGGGGAATATTACAACTCTTGACAGGAAGGCCCTTTCATTCAGCTACAGATCGTCGCCTGTAAAAACTACAGAATGTGTGATAAATGCCGTTTTCCGTTTAAAAACAGGGGACAGAAAGAAGATACAGGAAGATATGGGATATGTTTTTGTTGAAAGAAAAAAGAGGCACCCTATGGAATTTCCTTCATCCGGTTCTATATTCAAGAGTGTAGGCAAAGAACCTGCATGGCAGTATGTGGAAAAGGCAGGGCTGCGCGGTTTGAAAATCGGCGATGCCTGTGTTTCAGAGAAACATACTAATTTTATTGTGAACCTTGGCCGTGCAACAGCGCAGGACATAAAGACGCTCATTGACAGGATCAAAAAAGAGGTATTTGAAAAACTGGGGATTGCATTGGAGGAAGAAGTGGAAATGTGGGGATTTAATGAAAATTAAAAGAAGCGGTTCAAGCGGTTTGAACAACTTGAACAATTTATGCAGTTTGAATTATTGATGATGAGCTGAAACCATGAATGAAGGTAATATGAAAGACAAAAAAATAGGGGTTCTCATGGGCGGGAAGTCTTCGGAAAGAGAGATTTCTTTGAAGAGCGGCAGCGCAATTCTTCATAGCCTTATACGCAGCGGTTACAACGCCGTAGGGATAGATGCAGCAGACGAACTTATAAAGAGTTTGAAAAACCGGAAGGTTCAGGTTGTCTTCATTGCCCTTCACGGCAGATGGGGCGAGGATGGTACGGTCCAGGGGCTTCTCGAAATGATGGGCATTCCCTATACCGGATCCGGCGTACTCGCGTCGGCTATCTCAATGGATAAGGGGATAATGAAGATACTGCTGGATAGAATCGGGCTGCCTACTCCTGCCTATGCAATCTGTAAAGCCGGAGACAAAGTCAATTTCCCCGTGCCTTTTGTTGTAAAGCCAGCCAACGAAGGCTCAACAATAGGCATATCAATTGTCAGAAAAATAAGGGAGAAAGACGGGGCTATTAAAAATGCTCTGAAATATGACAAAAAAGTCCTGATAGAAAAGTATATCCAGGGGCAGGAAATAACTGTAGGCATAGCAAACGATGAGGTGCTGCCTGTCATTGAGGTAAAACCGTTGAAGGGGTTTTATGATTTTGAGGCAAAATACACCAAGGGGATGACGGAATATATCATACCTGCAAAAATCAGCAAAAAAGTTGAGAAAAGGGCGCATGACTATGCCCTGACAGTATATAAAGCTTTCGGGCTTTCAGGATGCGCCAGGATTGACATGATGGTGAATGGAGATATCCCGCTTATAATCGATATCAATACCTCTCCGGGTATGACTGAAACATCCCTTGTGCCGAAGGCCTGGGAATATCTTGACAGGTCTTTTGACGACCTTGTTGAACAAATTATAGAAGGGGCATCTTTAAAAACATGAAAAAAATCCTGTATATATTTTTTCTTGTGCCTGTATGTATATTGTCCATGCTAACGACAATATACATATTTTCAAAAGACGAGCCTTTGTTCTTCATAAAAAATATCAGAATTAACGGGGCAAGTCAGCTGAAAGATAACGATATTATGGGCAGGATATCCCCTTTTATGCGGGAAAATCTGTTCAGGATAGACGTTCAAAAGATGAAAGAGGTCATTACGTCGCATCCATTTGTAAAAGAGGTAAGGATAAAGAGGGTTTTTCCTTTTTCTATTATTATAGACGTGAAAGAAAAAACACCCTCGGCTCTATGGGTGAATAACCAGGGTATTATCAGCATACTCGACGAATACGGGGAACCATATAGATGTTTAACAAAAGGCGGAATAAAAAACATGTTTGTTATTAATGCCGGAAGCAAGACGGACGCAAGGAGCCTCTACAAGGAAACAACCGGATGGATTGCTGAAGGGGTTATCAAGAGAGATGCCATATCGGAAATTGCATATGACGAAGGCAGCATAACACTTTTCGGCGCTGAAGACGGGGTGGAGATAGTGCTCGGCAAGGAAGATCAGAAGGGAAGGCTTAAGAGGGCTATCTCTATCCTTGAAGACGCAAAGAAACGGGGACTCCTGATTAAGTGTATAGACGCAAGGTTCGAAAAAGGTGGAATCATCCAGGAAAGGAAGGGGTAAACAATGGTTAAAGAAGATGAGCTTCTCGTAGGGGTCGATATTGGAACCACAAAGATATGTGTTGTTGTGGGGAAGGTAGCCGAGGGGAAGATAAACATAGTGGGCATAGGATCTTACCCGTCTACGGGCCTTAGAAAAGGGGTTGTTGTTAATATGGAAAGCACTATTACCTCAATAAAAAAAGCCGTGGAAGAAGCTGAATTAATGGCTGGCATAAAGATCAGCGACTGCCTG
>Ga0351900_1128_pt1 | contig 20668 bp, 15 predicted proteins | sample BONcelHT113001D3_FD_205827 | JGI IMG/M metagenome (GOLD analysis project Ga0351900, IMG submission 205827) | Enriched cells from coal bed in the Powder River Basin, Montana, United States - BONCAT cells T11 rep1 HSBNCT.T11.300.1.D3 ...
CCAGCGAAGAATCCGTTCGCGGCGCTCAGACAGGGCCATGTGCAGCCAGGGATTCTTCGCTGGTGTCATGCCGTAACGAGAATTCAGGGACAGACCCGCTCAGAATGACAAGCGATCGAAGCGCTCGGTAGCGACTTTTGCGGTATTGCCATTTACCAATGTACCAATCTACCATCACCCAATCGCAATCATCCGCTCCACCGCACGTGCCGCGCGCACGCGGATATCCTCCGGCACCTCGATCACATAGCGGTTGAGTTGGAGCGCTTTGAGCGTATCTTCCAGCGTAATCTCGTTCATGTGCGGGCAGCGGACGGCGCACAGCCGGAGCATCTCTTTGTCGGGGTTGGCGGCGGCGATGTTGTCGCTCATCGAGCACTCGGTGAGGATCAGATAGCGTGGCGCGTTGGTGCGCTCGACGTAGCGGATCATCGCAGTGGTGCTGCCGGCAAAGTCCGCGGCCTGCGTCACTTCCGGGCTGCATTCCGGGTGCGCCAGGATGACCACATCGGGGAACTGCGCGCGCACGCGGCGGATGTCGTCCACCGTGAACTTCTCATGCACCTCGCAGCGGCCGTGCCAGCCGATCATCTGATAGTCCACCTTTGGATCAATTTTTGGGTAGATGGACGGGAAGATGATGTGCTTGCCGGTCTCGCGGGCGACGTTGCCGGCCAGATATTCGTCCGGGAGGAAGATGACCGTGTCGCCCTTGAGCGAGTTGACGACCGCCACCGCGTTGCCCGACGTGCAGCAGATGTCCGACTCGGCCTTGACGTCGGCATAGGTGTTGACGTAGGTGACGACCGGCACGCCGGGGAAGCGTTCCTTCAGCGCCCGCACGTCCGCCGCGGTGATGCTCTCGGCCAGCGAGCAGCCGGCCTTCTTCGCGGGCAGCAGCACCGTCTTGCTCGGATTCAGGATCTTGGCCGTCTCACCCATGAAGCGCACGCCGCAGAAGACGATGATGTCTTTGTCGGTCGCCGCGGCCCGGCGGCTCAGTTCCAGCGAATCGCCGACGAAATCGGGGATCGAGTGGAAAAGCGCCGGCTCCATGTAGTTGTGGCCCAGGATCACGGCGTTCTTCTCGACCTTCAGCCGGTTGATCTCGGCGGCCAACTCGGCTTTATAGCGCAGCTCGAAGTCGGGGGTGTAGTCCCCGATCATGCGTTTGAGTTTCAAGTACATTTCTTGGGTTGCTGCTTCATCCATAGATACAAAAGTCTCCTTGAGCAAAGACCTTTAGGGTCTCGCAGACCCTAAAGGTCTGGGTTTTAAAGGTCTGGGTCAACCACGCTTGCGAAACTTGGCCGCGAGAATCCCACTGCGTTCTCTCGCATCGTGGTGGTCATACGGCACCCCGCGTTGCAAGCTCTGATAGATATCCCCAAACCCTTCAGGGCTGAAAACCGTATATTCAACCTGACTTTGTTCCACGACCTCCAGTTCGGGCTGGAACCGGGTCACGATGTCCCAAGAATAGACGCTCGGTTCCATGCGGGTGGGGTGACGATGGATCTCCGACAGGAGCAGGAAGTGTCCCTGCGGCGCCAGCACACGCTTGATCTCGCCAATCACCTCCGCCAAAGCATCCACATGATCCAGCGCATTGAACGCGCACACCATATCGAAGGACGCTGCGCGAAAGGGTAGATGTTCCGCCCCACCCGCGACATAGTACATGGAATGGCGTTTTGTGCCAAGTTGCCGGTACGCCCCCGCGAGAGGATCCAGCCCGATCCGCATCCCGGCCTCGGTCGCCCATTCCAGGCTGCCTCGCGGCCCGCAGCCGATGTCCAGGATGCGCTTGCCGCGATAGAACCCTGCTTCCCAACCGAAGTTCGTGGTATAGAAATAGGCGTAGTGGTCGTTGGTCAGCACGCCCTGGAGTGCCAGGCGGCTTTTCCAAAAGGCCAGTTCCGCTGCGGTTTTTTGCGAGATGTCATGCATGGTCGGGCGTTCTTGTGACCATCTCCAGCCAGAACTCGCTGAACTTCATCCCATCCACGCGTGTCACCACGCGGGTGGGCTTGCCGGCGGGGTCTACCGTCTGGCGCAGCCAGCCGTCCCGAAGCTCCGTCCGCAGCGGGAGCGTGCTGATCTCCACCCCGTCGTCCCAGCCCAGCGCGATGGCGCAGGCGAGCGGATCGTGCTGGAAGTTGATCGTGTCGTCGGGCAGCCCGGCGCACGTCTGGCCGTGGCGGACCTCGTTTTGTTCATTCCGCGCGAACGCCTCAGCCTGGCGGGCGATGAGCTGCGCCAGCGGCCCCCCGTTTCGCAGCGCCGGCAGATACGCCCGGCGGAGCGCGGTCTCGACGGTGACGGTCAGCGGCACGATTGCGAGCAATCGGAGTGGGTCGGCGCGCTGGATGACTTCAAGCGCGGATTGCGCGTCATTTTGGACATTCCAGTCCATCTCGTGGCTCCACGCCGGGAACCCGGCCCTGGGCGGGTAGACATAACCGCCCATCAAGACCAGTTGCGCGTCGCGGAGGATCCCCGGCGAGCGCCGCTCCAGCAGCGCCAGGTTGGTGTACGTCCCGACCGCGACGATGATCGCGCCCTGGCGGATGCTGCGTTCGAGCAGATCAAGCGCCGCGTCGAGGGGCGATGGCGCAGGCGGGATCGGTTCCGGCCAATAGGCGGCCTCATCCGGCAGCCCCGGATAGATGCGGAAGCAGGGGAGAGAGGCGTCGGCGCCGGCCGCGACGGGCACGTCGCCACGCCCGGCAAGATCCAACGCGTAGCGCGTATATCCCGCCCGCCGGCCGCCGTTGTCCTGGTTGGTCGTCACGCCGACCAGTTCTACGTTCGGCCAACTCAACACCAGCGCCAACGCGCACAGGTCGTCAATGTCGCCGCCGAGATCGGTGTCGAGATGCAATTGGGTCATGCGGGGTGTATCCTCTGGGGGCACGCAGCAGCGGATACCAACGGATAAACGGATGGTCGCGTGCGCGGCGGAAGCATCTGTTTATCCGTTTGCATCCGTTGCTCCTGTCCGCCTCAAGTCGAAACTTACATCCAAGACGATCACCGAATGCGTCAATGCGCCGCTGGAGATGAAATCCACGCCGGTCTCCGCGATGGCGCGCACGGTGGCGAGGGTCACGTTGCCGGATGCCTCCAGCCGGGCGCGACCGCCGGCCATCACGACCGCCGAGCGCATCTCTGGGAGCGTCATGTTGTCGAGCAGGATGCGCTCGACGCGCAGGCCGAGCGCAGTGTGGACATCTTCCAGCGTGCGCGCCTCGACCTCGATCGCCAGCCCGGAGTGGGCCGCGCGGGCGCGGCGCACCGCCTCGGCCAGCGAGCCGGCGAAGTCAATGTGGTTGTCCTTGATCAGGATCATGTCGTAGAGGCCGATGCGGTGATTCTGGCCGCCCCCGCGCGCCACGGCCAGCTTGTCCAGCAGCCGCAGGCCGGGCGCGGTCTTGCGCGTGTCGAGGATCACCGCACGCGTGCCCGCGACCGCATCCACGAAGCGCCGCGTGAGGGTGGCGATGCCCGACATGCGGCCCAGGAAGTTGAGCGCGGTGCGTTCCGCGGTGAGCAGGCCGCGCGCCGGGCCGGTCACGGTCGCAAGCGGCTGGCGGTTCGTCACCGCCGCGCCCTCGGTGGCGAGCGGCGTGAAGACGATCCGTTCGTCTACCAGGCGGAAGGCCGCGGCCGCCACGTCCAGCCCGGCCACGATGCCGGCCTGCTTGGCGATGATCTGCCCGGCGCTCAGCGCGTCGGCGGGCACGATGCTGTCGGTCGTCGCATCCCCCGGCCCGATGTCTTCGGCCAGGGCGCGCTGGATGCAGGCGATGATTTCAGGTGAGAGGGTGTTTGTCATGGTTATTGATTTCTTCCGGCTCCGGATCGGTCTACCCTGGCTCGGTCGGAGACCGGCCAGAGCGGGAGTGAACTCCTGGCGGGATTGCGGAGGTGATCACAGAGGATCACCCCCTACCGCGTGGGCGCAGAGATCGTGTCTGCCTCGGCCGCCCCATACAGCGCGTCGATCTGATCTTGGATGGCGATGGTGTGCAAGAGCGCCGTGACGATGCGGCAGTAGGCCCGGATCTCATCGAGCTGCAACTGCCGCTCTTGCCGGTCTTTGAGCCACTTGTGGCACACCTGGTAGCCGCCGACCTGGTAGGCCCAGACCGCGGCGGGCACGGGCGCGAAGTATTGCGTCGGGTTGATGTAGACCCGCGCCGCGTCGGCATCGTAGCGGACGCCCTTCGATTTCGCCACGCGGCCATCGCCCGCGCCATCGAAGCGCGCGGCGGGCGGGTCAAGCTCCGGCGATTTGAGCAGGTGCAGCGCCGTCAGCCGTGCGCCCAGCGCAGCCAGCGCGGCAAAGACCTCCCGGTCGGCGGTGAAGGGGATGCGCGGGAAGTCCATGCGCAGGAACTCGGCGTAACGCTCGCGGTAGGCCGGCGCGTAGAGCACGGCGTAGACGTAATGGAAGATCTCTTCTGGGGTCGGCTCACGCCCATGCGCCGCGGCCAGCGCCGCCACCACATCCGGGTTCAGGTTGGGTCGCCGGCCGGCCGGCTCAAGGTGCGTGAACAGGTCGTGTCGGTCGGCCTCAGGGTAGAGGTAGAGGGGGAAATGATAGTCAATGGTCTTCAGCGAGACGACGACGTGGTCAGAGATTTGCTCGCAGACAAAGGCATGTTGCCACGAACCCACGTGCTCCACGCGTTTTGGCGTCACGAGCGCGATGTTTTCGCCCGTCAGCATGTGGCGCATGACGTTGAACGTCGGTCTGGCAAGAAATCCATTCGCCCGTCCTGTGTAGTAAGTATGTCGGATATCGAAAGGGCGATAGATGATAGCTGCTATTCGATCACGCGATAGACCTGAATCAAGCAGGTCCTTCTGTGCCCAGGCCACCTTCCATGATTGCACATCCTTGCCCAAGTCGTAGGCTTCACGGGCAAGTTCAGGATTCATACGGGCAAAGGGCGTAACCGTGTGCCATACGTTTTCTGCCGACCAATGAATTGTCAAGCTATCCCGGGCGGTCACGATGCCCACACTGTTGACTGGGAAAATCGCGGGAATGGGGACAAAGGCATCGTAAGCGGCTGCCGAGGTCTCATCTTGCGGCACGAAGAGATAGAACGGCGGCTTGGGTTGCAGGTCTTGCCAATCGGTATCGGCGCTGTCGTGTCCTTCCAGCCAGGCGTACTTTAGTTCCCGCGTCCCCCAGGCCTCCGCATGACGAACGCTGGCATCGCGTTTGCTCTCGCCGCCGCGCTTGATGAAGAAGGCGATGGCGACCCCCTGGCGGATGTCGAAGACGTTTTCATCCTTGCCACCGGCGGGCGTTTTCTCGCGCTTGAGCGCGTTGCCGTGCAGGTCGAGCACGTAGATCTCGTCGAAGGTGTGCAGCAGGCTTTGCCGCATCCCGCGAAAGGTCGGGTTATCCAGGTAGCCATGGTTGGTGATCATCCCGACCACGCCGCGGCCGGCCTGGTCAATCTTCCATTGGGCGAAGCGCAGAAACTTGACGTAATCGTCTTGCAGCCAGTGCTTTTTCTCGCCAAAGTGCTTGCCGTCAACGTATTTGTAGTCCTCGATCAGGCCCGTGATCCATTCGCCCGTGTTGGTAGAAATGCCGGAATACGGCGGGTTGCCGAGGATCACGAGAACGGGCGTCTGCTTCTTGACCTGGCCGGCCAGGTGCGATTCCACGGCCAGGGAGACGAGGCCAGGCAGGCGGCTTTGGTCCAGCTCCTCCATGTCGAGCGTGTTGGTCAGGTAGAAGCGCACGCGCTCGTCGTCGGCCAGGCGGTGCCCCAGCTCCTCCAGGAAAAAGCCCATCTTGAGGTGGCCCACCGCGTAGGGCGCCATCATCAACTCGAACGCATAGAAATCGCGCAGCACGTGATGGCGGATGAATTCCTCACGCGCGCCCGCGCCGTATTTGCGCTCGAACTCGGCGACCGCCTCTTGCGCCGCGCGGGCGATGAAGGTCATGGTACCCGCGGCGGGGTCGAGCAAGGTGACGCCTTCGCCGGCGAGGCCGTCCGCTACGCCGAACTCGGTCTTCAGCAGCCGGTGCAGCGAACGGACGATGTAGGAAACGACCGGCTCCGGCGTGTAGTAGACGCCTCGGCGCTGGCGCTCCGCAGGGTCATACTGCGCCAGGAAGGTCTCGTAGAAGTGAACGATGGGGTCGCGGCCCTTGCCGTCCCGGTAGTACGCGGCCAGGATGCCCGGCGCATCGGCCACGGCCAGCACTTGCGCGATGTCATCCACGATCCACTCCAGCTCGGCCGGCAAATCGCCCAGCGAGATGAAGCGGAAGAGGTCGCGCAGCACGCCGATGGTGCGCGGGATGCGGTCGAACGCGGTGCGGCGGCTGAACCCCGCGCCCGAGCGCACGCGCGCCGCGAACAGGCCGTAGGTGATGGTCTGTGCGTAGAGGTCGGCGAAATCTTCCGGCGTCAGGCCCCCGATAAGATACTGCTGGAACGCCTCGTAGAAGCCGGCCAGTGGGCCGGGCGCGTCGTGCTCGTCAGCCAGTTGGCGCGCCACGATCTCGCGCAGGAAGCGGGTGCGCTTGGCCAGCTCCACGGCCAGCGATTCCGCGGTAAAGGTCTTGGGGAGGGAGAAATCCAGAAAGCGGTCGAGCAATGCCGCCAATTCGGCAGGCTTTTCGAGGGGCGGGGTTGCTTGCAACCGAGTCAGGACGAAGGGCCGCGCCAACAGCACCGAATCCACCCGCTCGCCATCCCGGTAGAGCCGGAACTCCAGGAAGTTGGTCAGGATCAGGTTGGGGAAGGTGGCCCGGTAGCGCCGAAGTTGCTCCGACTCCTCGATCTGGTCGAGCCGCTCTTCGGTTGGCCGCTTTGCCTCGATGTAACCGATGATGCGATCGGCGCCGTTCCAAAGGCGGAAGTCCGGGTTGCCCGCGTCGGTGGGCTTAGGCAGCGTGGTGACGTGGACCTGCGGCCGCCCGGTCGCCTTGGCCACGTCGCTCAGCAAGCCGCTCAGTGCCGGGTAGAAGCTTTCCTCCCGCGCGTCCCCGCGCTGGGTGGTTTCAAGAAGTTCTTGAAGGTATTTTTTGTAACTGAGTTGCATAAGTAGCCTGTCAGAGACCCGATTTCTCGCAGAAATCGGGTCTCTCCCCCGAATCTACCACACGACCTCTACTGTTCGATCGCAAATTGATGCACGATGCGAGCGATCAGCGCTTGGTGCGACACACCCGCCTCAGCCGCTTTCTGTCGAACAACACCCAAGTCTTTCGCGGGCAGCACGATGCTGATGATTCCATCAGCTTCCAGCGCGGTGCTCGCATAGGTTTGATATTGTTCTCGCGCCTCCTGCAAGTGATTGATGGAACGCCATTCATCGCGATCATAGGAGGCGAGAAGCTCTTGCTCATCGGTACTCAGTGTAGGTCCAATCTGTGGCTTATTCATTCTTCAGATACCTCTTGGTGGCTTTGCGACTTGGAATGATCGTTATCAGCGAGATCGTATCCTCGGTTTCAACTTACTCGATCTCTCCCTGTTTTTGTCGCCCTTACATCCCCCAGACCGTGATCGGAAACGCGGCCGGCACACCCGCGTCCCCGCGGTAGGTCTCGGTTCGCTGGAAGATCTTTTCTTCCCACGGCTTGCCGGGCGTGCGATCGAAGATGACCAGGTGCGCCTCGGTCGCGCCGCAGCGATCGGCATACTCCCAGGTCTGGGCCAGCCCGGCCGACACCGTCTGCTCTAACGACTTGTGCAGCACCTTGAGCTCGATGACCGCGCGCTGGATGGCGGATGGCGGGCCGCTGATGGCCGGTTCCGGCAGGCCGTAGGTGGGTTTGCCCCACGTCCCCCGTTCCCGAATCTGGCCCCCCCGCTCTATCACCGGCCAGATCACCAACAGATCCGTGCGCATCCGCCCCAGGCCATACTCGCGTTCGACGCGGCCGCCGCCATTGACGATCCGTTGCAAGAAGGCTTGGAGAAGCAGTTGTGGCCCGGCCTCCTTGTAGTCGAATCGTTCGATCCAGTGCTCGGAGTGTTCGCGAAAGAACTGCTGGAACGCAGCGAGCAATGCGGCCAGATCGAGCCAGCCATCGGGCCGGATGTACCAGGCCGAGTCTTCGATGATCCCGCTCTGCATCCCCCAGGTCAGCTCGCGCGGGATGATCTCGCGATAGATCGGGTTGGCGAGATGGAGTCCGCCGGTCCGATCGCGCCGGATCAGCCCCAGGTCAATGACATACTCGACATCCGCAGGTCGAAAGTCCTGCTCGGCAGCCACGCTTTGCAGCATCGGTTCGATGACGCGGCGCACGCGCTCTTCTTGCAGCTTGTCGGTCAACTGATCCAGGTGCGTCTCGCGGCGCTGAATCAGGTTCTCTTTGGCCTCATAGAACATCTCCGCATTGATCGGCTGCGACCGATCGCGGCCGGCGGGCATTCTGAAGACGACTTCGTAAGCCAGCGCGTTGACCAGCCACGGTTGCCCCTGCGTCAGCTCCCACGCCGTCGCCAGCGCCTCCGGCTCGAAAACCTGCCCCGTCTCCCGCGTGTGCTCCGCGTAAAGCCGTTCCATCTCAGCCCGGGTGAAGTCGCCCAAGCGCAACGATTCCGCCTTGATGTTGAAGGCGCTGCCGCCGGTGATGATCTCACCGCCCGCGTCGGAGCGCAGCCGATAGTCGCGCACATCGCGCACGCCGCAGAGGACTACCGTGGAAGGGAAGGCCTGCGGGCGGTTGGGATAGCCGGCGCGAAGTTGGCGCAGCACGGTGATCAGCAGATTGCCCACCAGCGCATCAATCTCGTCAATCAGCAAGATGGTCGGCCGATCGGCCGCGCTGCACCAACTGCCCAAGAGGACGCTCAACGATGGCGCTGACTGGGCGATCAAGTCACGCGCAATAGCCTCGGCCGTTTGGTCGCCAAGTGTCCAGCGCGCCTGCTGGCCGATTTCCTGCAGCAATGCGACCAAGCCTTGATTGACCTCATCCCGATACCCCTGCGCCACCTCGAAGTTGACGTACAGGCAGCGGTAACGGCCCTCTGCGTTCAGATATTCGCGCAACGCCAACAGCGCCGAGGTTTTCCCGGTCTGTCGCGGGGCGTGCAGCACGAAGTACTTCCGCTGGGCAATGAGATTCAGGATCGCGGCCAGATCGAAACGCTCCAGCGGCGGCAGGCAGTAGTGGTCGGCGCAGTTGACCGGCCCGGCGGTGTTGAAGAATCGCATAACAGCCCTCCTGGGCGCACTCTCCTGCTTCAGATGCCTCAATACCTTTTCCTTAACGCCGCCACGCAGCACGCACTACGCAATACGCAGTACGCCACCCTACTGCTTGTTCAAGAACCGTTCGATGATCGTAATCCCCTCCGGCAACTGGATGCGGTCGCCGGGTTGGAGCTGATCGAGGGAGCGATTCTCCCAGTTGCGGTTGCCGCGGCGGAAGACGTCCAGGCTCGTGCCGCGCTGCCAGTGCGGATCTTGCACGAAGCAGAGGCCGGTCTGCCGGCCGTGGGTGTCAATGGAGCAGCTCGTCACGTAGCCGACCACGCGGCCCTTCTTGCTGACGATCACATCGCCCTGGCCGAGCATCGGGCCGTGCTCTTCATCCACCAGAAAGCGCGCCAGCCGTGACTGGCGTCTGGCTTCGTGCGCCACGTAGGCCGCCTTGCCGATGAAGAACGGCTTGGACAGCTTGACGTAAGGCGCGAAGCCGGCGTCCGCGGGGTTGAGGTTGAGCGGGCCGGCCAGCTCATGGCCGTAGAGCGGCAGCCCGGCTTCGATGCGCAGGCTGTCGCGCGCGGCCAGGCCGCACGGTTTCAGCCCGAACGATGCGCCGACGCGCAGCAGATCGCGCCAGAACGCGGGCAGGTCATCCGGGTGTACGAACAGCTCGAACGCCATCGGCTCGCCGGTGTAGCCGGTGCGCGCCAGCCAGATGTCGTAGCCCGCCAGCGTGCCGCCGATGATTTCGGTGCGCTGCATGTCGAGCAGCCGGTCGCACATGGGGCCATCTTCGTCCCCCACCAACGCAAGTAGAATATCGCGGGAGCGCGGGCCTTGCAGCGCGATCTGCGCCCGCTGCCCGTCGCCCCACTGCGGATCGCGCAGGTCGCGGATCACCACCGACTCGGCGCCGAGCGCGCGCGACCAGGGCCGCGCCGGGTCAATCAGCGTGCGCGCGGCGCGCACGGCATCCAGCCAGGCCCAGTCCTTGTCGTTGTTCGACGCGTTGACCACCACCCAGTAGCGCTCTTTCTCCAGCCGGTAGACCCAAATGTCATCCACGATGCTGCCGTCGGGCGCCAACAGGTAGGAATAGTGCGAGCCGCCGACCTTGATGGATGAGATGTCGTTGGTCGTGACGTTGTTCAGGAACAGATGTACGTTTTCGCCGCTGAACTCGAAGAGGCCCATGTGGCTCACGTCGAACAGCCCGGCCTTCGTGCGGACGGTCTGATGCTCGTCGAGCACCGACGCATATTGGATCGGCATCTCGTAGCCGGCGAAGGGCGCCATCTTTGCGCCGAGCTTGCGGTGCTGCTCGTAGAGCCGCGTGCGCAAGATTGGCGGACGGTTTGAACCGTCGGCCGGCGGTTCCCAGGCGAAGGGGGGCAGCGGTTGCAGGCCGCCCGGCGCATCGGCGCGCGCGCCCTGGCCGATCCAATATGATTTGTGGAGCGCCCAGCCGACCGTGTCCTTCTCGAACTCTTCGGCCGCGGGGGGGCGCAACTCCCAGGTGTAGGCGGTTTCGTGCGGCAATCGCCGGACGACCATCGGGCCGGGCGCTTTGACGAAGGGATCGTTGGGATCCATGCAGACGAAGCCGTCTGAAAGGTCGCGCAGCCAATGCACGACGCGCGTCTCGGCGTCTTTGGCGATCAGCAGGTGGAAGCAAGTGCTTTCGGGGCCGGGCCGCTTGAGCACGCCTGAGGCCATCAACCGGCCGTCCGGCTCCAGCAGCCAGGTCGGTTGGCACTCGCCCGGCTTGAGGAGATAGACATCGTTGGTCATCGCCACATTGCAGAAGCCGCGCGCCTGCGCGCCCTCGATCTCGATCAGATCCCAGTCGGGGCTGAGGTCGGTGGTCGGCTTGTGCATGAAGTAGTGGTGGGGATAGCCGCTCGGCTGGTAGTCGGCCCCCAAATCCACGCAGCAGGCCAGGTCCACCACATCCCACTTGGCTTGTTCCAGCACGTCGAAGTCAATCCGCGCATGGTAGATCGGCCCGCGGCGGCCGGCATAGGCCACCGGCTGGCACGCCTTGAGCACGCGCGCGATGACCTCGGCCAACCGTTCCACCTGCGCCGCCTCGAAGCCGCGCTGGGTGATCCAGGGCGTGCCGATGCGGATGCCGGAGGGGGTGCGCGCGCTCTTGTCGCCGGGGATCGTGTTGCGGTTGAGCACGACGCCGGCCAGGTCGAGGATGCGTGCGGCCGGGTCGCCCATCAGCGGGGTGCCCTTGCCGCCGTCCGGGCTGACCCCGGTCGCGGCGCGCACGTTCTTGCAGTCCACCAACAGCATATGGGTGTCGGTGCCGCCGTAGGGCACGCGCAGCCCGTGTCGCTGGAGCGCGGCGGCCATCTGGCTGGCGTTGTCCACGATCTGGCGCTGTAACTGGATGAATTCCGGCGTGCGGGCCAGCTTGAACGCGACCGCCATCCCCGCGATGGTGTTGACGTGCGGGCCGCCCTGCTCGCCGGGGAAGACGGCTGAGTCTATCTTCGCCGCCAACTTCTTGTCGGTGGTCAGGATGCACGCGCCGCGCGGGCCGTAGAGCGTTTTGTGCGTGGTGAAGCTGATGGCGTGCGCGAAGCCGATCGGGCTGGACACGACCCCCGCGGCCACCATGCCCGCGATGTGCGAGATGTCGGCCAGCAGGTACGCGCCGGCCGCGTCCGCGATCTGGCGGAAACGCGCCCAGTCGGGCATCCACGGGTAGGAGGTGAAGCCGGCGATGATCATTTTGGGCTTGTGCTGCTTCGCCAGCGCCTCGATTTGATCGTAGTTCAGCCGCTCGGTGACGGGGTCAATGCCGTAGGAGACGATCTTGTAATGCTTGCCGGAGCGGTTGACCGGACTGCCGTGGGTCAGATGGCCGCCGTGGAGCAGGCTCATCCCCATGACGGTTTCACCCGGCGCGGCCAGCGCATCGTAGACCGCGCTGTTGGCGGGCGAGCCGGAGAGCGGCTGGACGTTGGCGTAGATCGCCTCCGGCCCGATGCCGTTGGCCGCAAACGCCTCGGCCGCGCGGCGGCGCGCCAGCGATTCCACGACATCCACATACTCGACGCCCTTGTAGTAACGCTCGTCGGAGTTGCGGCGATAGGTGGCGAGTTGGACATCATAGTCCAGGATTTGGGCCTCGGTCAGCCCATGCGTGGCTGGGTCGGGATACCCCTCGGCGTAGATGTTTTGGAACACCGAGCCGAGCGCCTCGCGCACCGCGGCGGGGGCCTGGCTCTCGGATGGGATGAGGATCAGTTTGCGCGCCTGTCGCTCTTCTTCGTAGCTGATCAGGTCGGAGACAGCGGGGTCGAGCGCGGCGAGCCGGGTCTGAAAGAAGTCGAGCATGGGAGTCCCCTTTGCGTAATTGTCGGTTACGGGGATATTATACCACAGTCTGCGATCCAGCGGTTGGTAGATTGGTAGATTGGTGGTTCGCCGCTTTGATCATTCCACCACTCTACCAATATACCCCTAAGAGCCTATCCGAATAACCCTGCCGCACGAAAGGCAATCAAAGCACAGGCGAAATGCAGGAACGCAATGTAGTTCTCCGGCGTCTTCTCCCAGCGGATGAGGATCCGCCGAAAGCGATTCATCCAACTGTGGGCGCGTTCCACAACCCACCGCCGGGCGCGGAACCCCGCTTCGCGTTTGATGGCCTGGGCCTCTTCACCGCGCGTGCGGATGTGTTCAGTAAAGCCAAACTCGACCAGGATCTCGCGCACGATCTGATAGTCGTAGCCCTTGTCGAGACACATGCCTTGTGGTTGCTCCGGCGTGGGGGTGGGCCGCGTGACGACGATGTTCTCGATTGTGTCGCGCAGCAGTTTCATGTCGTTGCGGTTGGCGCCCGCAACGGCCAAGCCAATCGGCACGCCATGGCCTTCGGTCAGCAGACTGCGTTTGACCCCGTCCTTGCCGCGATCGGTCGGATTCGGCCCGGTTTGCTCACCGCCCAGCGGCGCTTTGGTCATGGCGCCATCCATGCTCAACCACGCCCAATCAATGCCCTTCAACTCATCGAACTGCTCGACGCCGGCTTTCCAGAACTTCAGAAACACATCGGCTTCGACCCACTCCTGAAACCGATCATGGGCGGTCGAACTCGGACACAACGTGGTCGCACCCAGGGCCTTCCATTGACAGCCCGTGCGTAGGACGTAGAAAATGGCATCCGCACAGACCCGATCCGGCGTGCGCGGCCGGCCGCCGCCGAAGCGATGCGTATTCACATGGACCGGCAAGTATGGCTGCAGAACCTCCCATAAAGCATCCGAAATCCGAAAGCCGGTCGTTGTGAGGTTGTCGGGCGTACGGGCACGCGTGCGTTTGGTCGTCTGTTCTTCGTTCATACCCCCATTATACCAGATTGGGGGTTATTCGGATAGGCTCTAAGGCCTGTGGGGTGGGCACGGCCGCCGCTGCCGCTATCCGCTCATCTGTTGTGGGCGGTGGAGAGAGCAGGGCCGCGGGAACCAGTTCGTGAACGCGCTGTTGGCGGTCAGCGTGAACTCGGCGACGAGGGGGACGTGGTCGCTCCACGGAAGCCAGTCGCGGGGATCACCGATCTCGAAGCGCGTCAGGCGGGCAGCCTCGCGGCGTGGCGCAAAGAGATAGTCCACGACGAAGCCGCGGCCCGGCTTGCGCTGGTGGTAGTGGGTGCGCCGCAGGGTGTCGCCGGCTGCGTCCGCCGGCCGGATCGTGTCGGCGTTGCGCAGGCCGGCGCGCGCCAGCAGCTCGACGATCGAAAGGCCGCCCCGCAGGCCCGGCCGGAGCGACATCTGCTGCGGCAGGAGGTTGAAGTCGCCGGTCACGACCGATGACGCAGTGCTGATGAAGCGACGGTAGTAGTGGAGCGCGGCCAGCGGGTCGTTGGTGGCGCCGGCGGGAATCCTGCGCGCATCGGCCCGCCAGAGGCCGAGCAGGTTCAGCCGGCAGCGGCCCCACACCTCCACGGGCAGGACCAGCGAGAACGCGTCGGAGAAGGTCTTGTGCCGCCGCAGCTTCAACCCGCCGAAGGTGAAGACCCCCAGCCCCTTGTCGGCGTTGAACCCGATCCAGTCGCGGTCGGCGCAGGGCGGCGCCCACCCCCTGGCCGCATCGCGCGCCGGGCTGGCGCACTCCTGGATCACCGCCACATCGGGCCGCAGCGCCAGCAGTTGGTCGAACTTCTGGTAGAGCGCCATGTTGCAGTTCCAGGAGACGATGCGTAGTTTCATAGGAGCCTTGTCACCCGATGAACTGCTGCCGTATGTTGCCCCAATCAGCCACGACACGCACGAGCGCCCGATCTGCCGCCGCGGCATCACCCAACCGGACGGCGTCCGCGCCGAGATAGCGCGCGAACTCCGCCACGCAGGTCGCCAGGGCCGCGATCAGCGCGTCGTCTGGCCGGACATCGGCTTCCCACCACCAGTTGACGAGGGTGAGGACGCGCGCCTTGCGGTCATAGATCGGCTCGACGCGCGCCACGAAGCGGTCGCCGTAGAGCACGGGCAGCACATAATGGCCGTATTTCCGCTGTGCCGCCGGCTTGTAGACCTCCCATGTGTAATCGAAGTCGAACAGCCAGCGGATCAGATCGCGATCCCAGATCAGGTTATCGAGCGGGCCGATGAAGGCCGCGGCCGGGGCGACCGTCTCCTGGCCTGCGATCTCTTCCAGGAGGGGCAGGTCGGCCGCCCGGATGAAGAACGGCTGGCGTGCGACCTCGGCCACGGCGACCGGGATCACTACGCCCCGTCCGGCCAGCCGCGACAACACCGCGCGGCGCGCCTCGGTCCGCACCCCCACAATGCCTGGCCAGCACTGGCTGGCGGCCGGATTCGCGATGCCCAGCCCGCCGACGCGGCGCGTCACATGCCACTCCTGATACGCCGCGTCGGTCGTGTGAGGGTCTGCCGCCGCCAGCAGGTCGGCGGGCAGCAGCCGCTCGATCAGATCGAAGTAGCGCCGCGTGCCGATCCGGTGATGCACTCCGACTTCGCCCAGGCTGAAGAGGATCTCCAACGCGGCGCGGCCCAGGCGCGTGCGCACCCCCCACCACCATTCAATCGTGTCATTATGCTCCAGATCGGCTGAGCAGAGCGGCCCCCGCGCCCGGAGCGCGTCTTTGACGGCCCCGGCAATCGCCATCGGCGGGCTGGCGGGATCGCTGTACTCCTGGCGCTCGCGCGCACGACGTCGCGCGAAGCTGGGCCAGTCGCCGGTCGCGTGGATGGAGGCGGCTTTGTCCCAGCCGTCCAGGAGCAGACGGTCGGTGTAGAGCAGCTCGGCCAGCAGCGCGGGCGTGTAGCTGGCCACGCGGGCTTGCAGGACCAGTTCGGGGTTCTGCCCCACCAGGTTGACCGGGTCGTACTGGATGCAGCCGGCGTGGCGGATATATTCGAGGATGCCGGCCTTGCCGACCAGCCGGCGCGGGGGCCACAGCCGATGGTGGGCCAGCAAGAATCGCCGGGCATCGGCGCGGCTCAGGCGCAGGGTGGCGGTGGGAAGATCGGGATTGGGCATATGTGGTAAGACCTTTAGGGTTTGCGAAACCCTAAAGGTCTCGTGTGTTACCTCGAGTTTAGAGTTCAACATGGCAGATGCCGCACCTTAACAAAACATAGGCCTTTCCGGCTGACTCAAGAGCGAATCATTTACGTTGCCGTCTAGTTCTGACACTTGTATTCTACCAACTGAAGCGGACCCGATACTCGACGCCGTCGCGCATAAAGGGCACCGAGCGGGTATTCAACTGGGCGCAGAGCCACTCGTAAGCCCGCTGGGTGCGCGCCCGCGGGAAGGGCTTGGCAAAGACCGTCAGGATATGATTGACGTGGTCGAATTCGAGGCGGTCGCCATGCGCCAAGAACTCCCGGCGGAGCCGCGCCGGACCCGCCCCGTCCAGGCCGAGCAGGTGTGCCAGGAGGTGCAGCGCCACGAGCGTATGATCCTTGAACAAGTTAAGGATCGTCAGCTTGCGCACATCCAGGACGACGATTTCGCGGGTCAGGGTGGTCTGGCCGGTCGTTGAATCAGTTTGCACGTCGGCCAAGTCGTGCGCCAAACTGGCCTGTTCCTGTTCGGTCTGGGTCTGCAGGCGGGTGGTCCGCGCCTCTAGGGTCTTGAACTCCTGTTGGCTCAACGCGCCTTGCGCCAACAGATCTTGGTGCTGTTGCCGGTCGGCCTGATACTTGACCTGCCGTTTCTCGGCCCGGCACGCCTGTGCCTGGGCTGCAGCCAGGTCGTACGGCGCGGTGTGCTGGCTGATCTGCACCGCGTGGCTCGGCAAAGCATCGCTGGCTAATTCATGGCGCCGCACCTTGAAACCATTTTCGATCCGCTGCTTGCAGCGCATGGTCTCCAACACCGCGATCATGGTCATGACCCGTTCGTCGGCGAGCGGGGCGTCCGCCGGCCGCAGGGCCATCGTCAAAATGCCCAGGCGGGTGCCGCTGACGGTCTCTAGCACCACCACGCGCTGCGGTCCCAGATCGGCGAAGGTCAAGTCCACGTCGGCCACGCGCTGCACGGTTTGTTGCTTGCCGCTCTTGCCAACCGTGCAGCCGGCCGCCGCCGTCACAAAGGCGTCATCGGGCACGCCGGCCAGCAAGGTCCGGTTGGGTGCGGTCGCCTTGACCCACGTTAGCGGGATGATGTGCTGCTCGTCGCTCAACCACGTGAGCAACTCGGCATCCCAGCCTTCTTTGTCGAAAGCCAGTTTACGGATGCACTGCTCGGGCGGCAAGGCCAACTGGGCTTGCACCAGCATCTGGCGCAGGGCTTGCGCATACGGCACACTGGTCGGGAAGTAACACGTCAGGCCGGGCAGGTGGTTGAACAAACAATACTCGTCCACCGCCTTGACGCTGATGTGCTTGGTGCCGTGCAAAGTCTTGCCGATGGCAGCCGCACCGGTATATTCGATGGTGTGGCCGTCAAAGTACCACACGGCGTCCGTAAACAAGCCCGCCTGCGCCCAGGCGGTCAGGGTTTGACTCTGGGCCTGGGCAATCCGGCCCGCCGGCGCCACCTGCCCGGCCGGTGCGGCGGGTGCGGGAGGCTCAGCCGCCGCCAACTCCTGCGTTTGGATGGCTTGGAGGTACTGCGCCAGGGTGTCGGCATCGGGCCGTCGCGGGGCGTCTAGCACTGGACCCCAGGCCGCCACCGGCTGGTCGTTGACATGTGCCAGGCGCGTAACCCCGAACGCGGTGAGAAAGAGCAGGCTGGTCTGCAGCGCCAGATCTGTGTAACGGTCGTCAACTGCGGCGACGTTGAATGGCGTCAGGGCTGCGGTCGTCCCGGCGACATCCAGCGGATTCAGCAGGGTCAGGCTCAAGGCTTGGGTGCAGGGGACGACTTCAAGGCCCCCTTTTTTGCCGCCGCCTCGCCTGCCGCAGGTGCAAAACTCGCCGTAGTGCTGTCGGGGGCCGGCGCCGCCGTGAGCACCCGGTGCAGGTCTTGGAGCCCATGCTCCTTCAGCAAGCGGTAGACGGTGCTGCGATCCAGCTTGAACTCGGCCGCCAAATCGCGGTCGCGGCGCTGCGGGGCCAGCGCCTTCGCCCGCAGCACTTGCGCTTCGCACGTAGGCGTGCGCGTGCGGGCCGCCGAACCCCAGCGCTTGTCGTCCAGCGCCGCGACCCCGTCGGTCGCCAGTTTGGCCCACAGTTCGTAGAGATAGGGCCGACTGAACCCGAAGGCTTGGGCGATGTCCTCCGCGGCGTAACCCGCTTGATAGAGCCGGCGGGTTTCCAGCTTGCGAAGCACCGGATCATCGCCGCCAAAGGCGAGCAAGCTGGTTGGATCGCTCTTCAGTTGTTCCAGATCCAACGGACGCCGCACGCTGCGGCGCTGAGAAACGGTCTCGCTCATGGTAGCCTCACACGCACTGGGTTGTTGGGCGCATTCTACCACAGGCGAACTGTGTCAGCCAGTGGCTACAACGGAAACTCGGCCAACTGGCTCTAACCGGAAAGGCCTATGGCACCATATTCGGCGGCGACTTGCCTCAATACCGCGAGCCGCGCTTCAGCCTCTGCCCCGGCGTACTGCGCCGAGAGCTTCTTGTCGGGCCGGCTGTAGGCGCCCGCGAGCAGGGGGCTGTAGGCCAACAGGCGGAAGTCCCGATTCTCGCGGCAGTAATCCAGGAGATCATCGTTCGAGCTGACCTGCGCGCCGAAACTGGCCCCCGGTCGGGGCAGGAGATAGGTGTGTCGCTGTTGGACGCAGCAATACTCCGCCCAGCCGTGCGACCGGCTGACCTGCCTGGCTCGCTCGATGCGCCAGGCCCGATAGTTGGAGCAGCCCAGGGCGCGCACCTTGCCCGCGGCCACCAGGACATCGAACGCCTTCAAGGATTCTTCGAGAGGATCCTGCCGGATGTCGGCGTGCGCGTAGTACAGGTCAATGTGATCGGCGCCGAGCCGGGCGAGACTCCCCGCAACCTCCGCCTCGATGGTCTGCCGGGCCAGGCTCGGTCCGACATCGCACCGGTTGAAGCCGACCTTGGTCGCCACGACGAGATCGTCCCGGTTGCCCCTGGCTTTCATCCACTTGCCCAACGTGGTTTCGCTTTCGGTGCCGATGCCGCCCGGATGCCACATCGAGTAGTTGTTGGCGGTGTCAATGAACCGGCCGCCGGCCTCATAATACGCGTCCAGCAGGGCGAATGACGTGCCTTCGTCAACCTTCGTGCCGAAGGGCAAGATGCCGAGACACAGCTCGCTCACCGCAATGCCGGAATGACCGAGGGGGATCGTTTTCATGGCTCTGGTCTCCTTTGGAATAGTGCCCGATTTCTAAACAGTGGGTGCAGATATAACATACAGGCCCCTTCATGCTAAAATGGGCACAGCAGATTGTCACACCATGGCATGGAGAGGCACAACCATATGCAACGACTCACCCGCGAGCCAGCTATTCAACGACGTTCCTATCGGCCCGAAGCGCGGTCTTGTCCGAGTTGTCAGAGCACCTTAAAACGCAGCCACATCCTGTGGCGGAAGCGGCTGATCACCCTGAGCGGGCCGGTGCAGGTGATTAGTTGGGGCTACCGTTGCCCCAAAGCCACCTGCGGCACCACGGCGGTGGTGTATCGCTCGACCGCCGCCGCGGGGCTGCACTTGCGCAAGCACCAGTTTAGCCGTGCGGTGATTGTGCAGGTCGGCTATCGGCGGTTCTGGTATCACCAGACGAGCTACGAGCTTCACGCCTGGCTGACCCAAGACCTGGGGCTGGCGGTCTCGGCGCGCCAGGTGGCGAATCTCGTGGCCGATTTTCTGGCGCTGCTCCAGGCCGCCCAACCGGCCAAGATCCGGGCGGCCCTGCAGCCGCTCAAGTCCCTGGTCGTGGGCTTGGATGGCATGCAACCGGCCAAGGGCGACACCTGCTTATACATCGTCCGTGAGTTGCAGACCGATGTGACGTTGTGTGCCGAGAACCTGGACGCCAGTGCTGACGCCACGATCCGCACCCGCGTGCTGCAACCCCTGAAAGCCTTGGCGCAAGAACTCGGCTTGCCCTGGTACGGCGTCGTCAGCGATGCCCAGGACACCATTCGCACGGCGGTGCGTAGCGAACTGGCGGGTGTGCCGCACCAAGCCTGCCAGAGTCACTGTCTCCGGGCAGTCGGGGCGCGGACCTTTCAAGCCGACCAAACCATGAAAAAGCTGTTGAAGGCTTCCTTTCGTAGCGCGCTCAAGCGGGTGGAACAGTGCATTGCGGAACTGCCCGTCGCCGATCTCTTCCGACCCATCTTGGCTGACTACGCCACGGCGCTGCGGGCAACCTTATTGGAAGGCGGCATCGTCCCCTTTGAACTGGGCGGCGTTCACATCTTCGATGATCTGACCGCGTTGGCGGCTTCCCTGGAACGCTGCCGTAAAAAGGGGGGCCTGCATCCCTGCTGCGCCGCTTGGCCAAAGTCGCCGATCATCGGCTCGGCTATGCCGACCAGGTGGTCCAACTCCGGCGCCAGCGCCAATGGCTGATCGACTTGGCGCATTTGCTGGCCCCGACGCCGGTTGCAGGACAACCCCCGCCGACCAGCCCGGGCGTGGCGCACGAGGTTGACCACTATTTGGTGGCTTTACTGGCCCCAGATGGTCCAGCCACCAATGAAACCGATCATCAGGTGGCCGTTCATATCGACCAGACGTTCCGCAACCGCTGGTGGGGGCTATTTGCGTGCTACGATGTCCCCGCACTGCCGCGCACGAACAATGAACTGGAAAGGTACATGCGGCGGATCAAGACCGGCCAACGCCGCATTCTGGGCCACAAAGACGTGCATGACTTTCTGATCCGCTATGGCCGTTACGTCGCTTGCGTGGATTACCGCGAAAGCCCAGCGGCCTTGCTGGTACGGCTGAGCCAAGTTACGCAAGACGACTTCCAGCGTGCCCGGCAAGCTATGGATGGCGCACTCCTACGGGAACAGAAGCGGCATCGGTTCCGCCACCACCAAGCCGAT
>Ga0351900_1069_pt1 | contig 20663 bp, 22 predicted proteins | sample BONcelHT113001D3_FD_205827 | JGI IMG/M metagenome (GOLD analysis project Ga0351900, IMG submission 205827) | Enriched cells from coal bed in the Powder River Basin, Montana, United States - BONCAT cells T11 rep1 HSBNCT.T11.300.1.D3 ...
TCTGAACTTTCGAAAGAAGCGGCGCAGTGGGTAAGAAGCATGCGCCCATTGCCCCGGCGGTCGACGCCTGTCACACTTGGATACCACATAGTCGCCTGTGCCACGAGGATACCGGGCGGGAACCAGGGAGGGTGAGAGGCATGGGGGCCGTTCGTCACAAAGTGAGACTGCTGGAACACACTCCCGACCCGGAACGCGCGATCGCAGCAGCAGCCGCTGTCTGCTACGCCTCCGACGTCGATGCGGCCCTCGATCCCGATCCGACCCGGGTGGGTGATTTTCTCGCCATGCTGCGACGCATGGGGCACCTCAGCCCTTTCGAGCACGCCTCGTTTACCTTCTACGTCGAGGGAGTATCCCGAGCCCTCACCCATCAGCTGGTACGTCATCGGCTGGCAAGCTACTCTCAGCGCAGCCAGCGCTACGTGAGTCACGACTCGTTCGACTATGTGGTGCCTCCACAGCTGAGCGAGGCGACCGTCAGATGGAACGGTCGCGACGTGAATGCCACTGCCTTCTTCGAGGAGACCATGGCCCTCCTGGCCGAGCGTTACGTCCAGCTGAACAACGCCCTCGGTCGAACCGGCCAGCACAGCAATGAAGACGCCCGCTACCTCCTGCCCAACGCCTGCGAGACCAAGATCGTAGTCACCATGAACGCCCGTGAGTTGCTGCACTTCTTTGACGAGCGCCTGTGTCTGCGCGCCCAGTGGGAAATCCGAGAAGTCGCGGGCACCATGCTCGACCTGGCCAAACCCGTGGCCCCCCGAGTGTTCGGCGGCGCCGGGCCCAAATGCATCCGTCTCGGACGCTGCCCAGAAGGCACCCTTGGATGTGGGCAACTTGCCGAAGTTCGCCGCACGTACGCCGCACCCGAGTCTGCGTAACCGCCAACGAGATCGCCCTCAGACTGGGTGTGAGGTGTCGGCTTGAACGGTGACGCGGATCAGGACGCGGAAGGAGATCCCGTCAGATGACGATACCGCACGACACCCCAGACGGATCCCGCCGCGTGGGCCGGGGGTTCTCGAGAGCCTTCCGATCGCTGCGTCGTCGCAACTACCGGCTCTTCTGGTTCGGACAGATGATCTCCATGATCGGCATGTGGGCGGGCGAGGTGGCCCTGGCGTGGCTGGTACTCAGTATCACCGATTCCCCGGCCATGCTCGGTCTCTCCGTCACCGTCCGTTTCCTGCCTTCCACCGTACTCTGCCCCTTCGGCGGCATCCTTGCTGATCGCTTTTCAAAGCGCAGCCTTCTGATAGTGACCCAGAGCACCCAGATGCTGCTCGCTCTGGCCCTCGGCGTCCTCGCCTCCACCGGGTTCATCAGCATCGCGTTCATCTTCGTACTGGCTGCCCTGCGCGGGGTGCTCGACGCGCTCGACGTTCCTGCCCGTCAGGCCTTCGTGGTGGAGATGGTCGGCACCGAGGATGTCGGGAATGCAGTGGCACTCAATTCCCTGCAGTTCAACGTAGCCCGCATCGTAGGGCCGGTGGTGGGAGCGGCCCTCATCGGCACCCTCGGCATTGCCGCCAGCTTCTACTTGAACGCCGCAACCTTCCTGGCAGTGATCGGCTTCCTCTTTGCGCTCAAGACGTCTCTACTGAGCCTGGCCCCTCCGGCTTCCAAGACACCAGTGGTGCGCCAGCTGCGAGAGGTGTTCGCCTACTCCTACCGCACCCCCGACATCATGGTGATCTTCCTGCTGGTGTTCGCCATCGGCACCTTCGGCTACAACTTCATGACCATCCTGCCTCTCTTGGCCCGCTACGTGCTGAATTCGGGCCCGACCGGCCTGGGAGCGCTGACCTCGTCCTTGGGAGTGGGGTCCATGCTGGCCGCCACCTGGATGGCCTACCGCGGCGTACCCACGCGGCGGCTGATGCTCACTGCGTCGGTGGTTTTCGCTGTGCTCCTGATAGCCATGGGCCTGTCACGGTGGCAGTGGCTCACCATGGCGCTATTGGTTGGGCTCGGGCTCTCGGCCATCCTCTTCATCACCACCGCCAACACGCGGCTGCAGCTGCTCGCTCCGGCTGCACTGCGCGGTCGGGTCATGGGTGTCTACACATGGCTTTTCATGGGAACGGCGCCGCTGGGTTCCTTGCTCGTTGGGTGGCTGGCCGAGTGGACGGGAGTCCAGCCGATGGTCCTGCAGACGGCAGGGGTGTATGCTGTAGTGGTCGCCGGGGCACTGTGGTATGCGCGGCGAACCGCGCGCGGCTTGTGAAGGGGCTGGGCACCGTGGGTCAAGGGACGGCCATCCCGGCCGAAGACGAGGCAGCCTAAGGGGCAGGCGGGGCCTGCCGGCGTGCGCGCCTATTCCTGGCGCCAGCGTTTCAATCTCGGCAACAGCAGATCCATGAACTCCCGGGCGGGCTCTTCCGACATGGTCAGCTCCTGCGAGAGGATCTCTGCGCAGCGGGCCGCCATCTCCTCCATGGTCAGATCGGGGTCGACGAACGCGCCGGCCTCATAGCACTCGCAGCAGTAGTCGGGATTCCTGCCACCGTCGACATTGGTGCCGAGTAACAGCTCGCCCGGCACCGGCATGCCGCAGCTCTGACAGTAGATGATGTCGTCGGCTTCCTCTTGCATGGCCCCAGGCTATCACGTCTCGGCCGCCGGGACCGGTCAACACTGCGCCCGGACCGCGTGAGCCCCTGCAGTAAGGGTGATCGTCTTAGGGTTGGGTGGGCGCGGGACCGGATCGGTCCCGCGCCCACGGTCGCGCTGAGCGTAGGCTACTTCAAGGGAGCGGTGAAGGCGCCCGACATGGTGGTCCACTTATCTTTCAGGTCGAATGTACCGGAGACCTCGGTGTCGCTCACGGCAGTGATCTCCACCTTGCCCTCGAGGCCACTGGAGGAGAGCTGCACACCACTGCCACCTTCGACCTTGATGACCGCTGAACCGGTGAGCTCCGCCTGCCCCTGAGGTTTGGCGAAATCGTACACACCCACCACAAAGGGCGGCTCGTTCTCGTTCGGCACGCTGCGGACAAAACGAAGTTCGATCCGGCCATCGCCGACCCCGGGAGACGCCAGCTTGGTAAACTCGGAGAGCGAGGCCGCGGCGAATTCATAGTTCGCGATGCCGACTGCAATCGAGACCACTCCGTACGATGCGCTCCGAAATGCCGCGACCGTCTTGATGTCGCTCCAATCCGGCGGATTGTCCTTGGGATAGGCTCCATTGGTAGAGGAGACGGATGCGGTGGTAGTGCTCGGTCCGGAAGCAGGCGCTTCAGTCGTGGTAGTAGCTTCGGGAGCGGTCGTAACGGAACCCGTCTCGGTAGTTGTCGTGTCACCCACGACGGCGGCAGTTGTCGGGGAGTCGGAAGCGGATGACCCTCCGCACCCCCCAACGGTCAACGCAAGAATGAAGACGATGCCGAGAACAAAGGCAGTGCGGGCAACGGCGGTCTTTCCGGCGGCGGTCTTTACAGCAGCGGTCTTTCGCACCTAACATACCTCCATTGGTCGAGGCTGAGAGAACACGACCCGGCAGTCTCTCAGCCGACGGTTGCGCATCCATGTGCTTCGCCGGTGTACCTGCGAGCATACAAAGTCACACCTCCCACTGCAATCGTTCCACGCGGAACGGTCACATGAAGCCCCGATCGAACACGAGGAGATGCGGGATAATGGCACCGACTCAGTCGGATCGCCGAGGGGAGACCAAGAAGGGAGACCAAGTGAACTACAGCGAAGGCGCCGTGGGACGCGTGTTCGTGCTGAGGTTGGAGGACGGAGAGATACTGAACGATACCTTGGAGGCTTTCGCACGGGACAAGGCGCTGAGCCGGGCGCTGGCCTTCTACCTCGGAGGTTCGGCCGATGGCAGCAGAGTAGTGGTGGGACCGAAGGCGGGGACGGACGCCATCGTACCCCTCGTGCACGTGCTAGCCGGCTCCCGAGAGGTGCTCGCGCTGGGCACGCTGTTCCCCAACGAGGCCGGGGAGCCCGTACTGCACATGCACGCGGCAGCCGGACGGGAAGGAGACGCCACGGTGGGCTGCACGAGGACGGGGCTCTCCACCTGGCTTGTAGGTGAGGTGGTGCTGCTCGAGATACTCGGCACGGACGCCCGGCGCGTCGAGGATCCCGCCACCGGCTTCGGGCTCCTGCAGGCTTCCGTGTAGTACCATTGGCCCGGTAGTCAGCGGAACGTCGGTGAGGGGTGACATCACGGAGCGCGTGGAGCACGACAAGCAGAAGGTGGCCGTACTCATCTACGAAGGCGTATATCAGCTCGACTTCGCGGGCCCCATGGAGGTGTTCACAGACGCGGGTCTTGATGAAGACGCGCCTTTCTTTGACGTCTACACGGTCTCTGACAGCACCAGCGGGCTGCGCACTCATACCGGGCTGCAGGTCACGCCCGCCTTCTCCATCCACGACTGTCCTCCATCGGACATCCTGGTGGTACCCGGAGGCAACTCGAACCTGCCGGCGGAGAACCTGGCGCTCGCGGAGTGGCTGCGGAAGACGGTGCCGGTCACCGACATCGTGCTGAGCGTTTGCACCGGTGCCATCATCTTGGCCAAGCTGGGACTACTTGCGGGGCTGGAGGCCACCACGTGGCACGGCGACCTCGACGTGCTGCAGGCTGCGGAACCTACCGCGAACGTGCGTGCCGGAGTTCGCTACACCGACAACGGGAGAATCATCACCACGGCCGGCATCTCTGCGGGCATTGACGGCGCCCTGCATCTTGTAAGCCGCCTCCACGGGCCCGATGTCGCCCGACGCACGGCCGAGTACATGGACTACGAGTACTGGAAGGGAGACTGAGGCGGAGGGCACCGCCAGCCGCCCCGACGCAGCCGCCCACCCCAGATGCGTGATCCCGGCTATCGGCTCAGTCCGCCGGGAAGCGGTTCACGACCTCGGGCGCCAGCACCTCATTGAGGCTGCCCGACCGAAAGCCCCTGAGATCCACACACACGTAGGCATAGCCGAGTCTCCGAAGCCCGGCGTCAAGCTCTTCGCGCAGGGGCGCAGAAGCGATCTCCGCCAATCGGTCCGCGGGCACCTCGATGCGCGCCGTTCGCCCCTCATGGCGAACCCTGACCACGTCGAAACCGTGAGATCTGAGCAGTGCCTCGGCCGCCGCGACCATGCGAAGACCCTCAAGGGTGATGCGCTCACCATAGGGGAAGCGGGAGGCCAGACAAGGGGACGCGGGACGGTTCCAGGTGGGCAGCCCAAGAGCGCGGGCGGCCACCCGTATCTCGTTCTTGGTGAGACCGGCTTCGGCAAGAGGATGCCGCACGCCCCGCTCGGCGGCCGCCCGCAGACCAGGACGGAAATCGGCGAGATCGTCGGCGTTGGCCCCATCTACGACGACGGCGCCGCTATCGGCGGCGAGCGCGGCCAGCGCCGTACACATCTGGCAACGGCACAGGTAGCAGCGCTCGGGGGGGTTTTTCGCGAAGCCGTCGATCTCGAGCTCGTTCAGGCGCATGACCCGGTGCTCGACGCCAAGCGAGGCCGCCAAGGCGGCCGCGGTACCAAGATCTTCGTCTGTATCCACCACACCCGCGATAGTCGCGGCGAGAACCCTTTCAGGGCCCGCCTCCTCCACGGCAAGAGCCAAGAGCAGGCTGGAGTCGACGCCGCCCGACAGCGCGACGACCACCGGGCCGAGACAACCGAGAAGCCTTCGTGCCTCTGCAAGCTTCGACTCCGCAGCTGGAGTGGCCGACACCATCACATGCCCACGTACTTCGCCACGAGGCTCCGGGCAACAGCAGGGTCGCTGGTGCCGCGCACGATGACCCTTCCATCGTAAAACGCGACGATCTCGTGGCCTCCGAGGGTAAGCCTCGCCATGGTCGCGTCGCCGGCGACCTCCCCGAAGCGTCGCAGACGGTCCGCGAGCACCTCAAGGTCGACGGGCCGGTCGGAAGGCAGGTAGAGCTGCACTGCATTCTGTCCACAGAGGCCGGCGGCATTGCTGCCCGCGGCGCCCTCCAGATACTCGTACTCGCCGGCGCATGCGGGACAGCCCTCCCATCCAGATTCATCGAGCTCCACCGTAGTGAACGACTGCTCCCAGACATCGAGAAACGTGAGCCGTGGGGGTCCGATATCTTCACCGACCAGGATGCGCAAGGCAGCCGCACTCTGGAGCGCCGCCACGGTGAGGGGGGTCGGCGCTATCACGCCGACCGTGTCGCAGGTGAGGCCGCCAAGGGTGGGAGCATCGTTCATGAGGCAACGGAAGCACGGACGTCTATCCGCGCGAAAGACCGAGGTCATTCCCACTGAGCCGATGGCGCCACCGTAGACCCACGTGATCCCCAGCTTGAGGGCTACGTCGTTGACGATAAAGCGGCTCTCGAAGTTGTCGAGGCCATCCAGGATGATATCCGCACCCGTGACAAGCCTTTCCGCGTTATCGGGGCTGAAGTCGGCCACGATACCTTCCACCGTCACCTGCGAATTGGCCGCGAGCAAGTGCCGCTGGGCGGCGGTCGCCTTGGGTGTGCCCTCCTTCACATCTTGCTCCGTGAAGAGAAGCTGGCGGTGCAGATTGTGCTCCTCGACGAAATCTCGGTCGATGACCCGCACCTTGCCCACCCCAGCCCGCACCATGGTCGCTGAGAGCACGCTGCCGAGCGCGCCGCATCCCACGACCACCACGAGACTCCGAGAAAGCCGCTCCTGGCCCTCGTCACCGATAGGACCGAACAGACGCTGCCTCGAGTAGCGCCCGAAGGCTTCGAACCTTGGCTCATCCATCGGCTTCCTCCGGTCTGCCCGGCGCACCAGCGGATGCTCCCGGTCCACCCTCCGCGTCACGCCAAGTAGGATTCAGGAGGCGAAGACCATTGACGACACGCGCCACGGCCTCCACTGCCCTCTCCGCGTCGCCCTCCGTGGTGGATCGGCCCACGCTCAGGCGCAAGGATCCACGGGCCAACTCGGGCGCCACCCCCATCGCACGGAGCACATGGGACTCCTCCAAGCTCCCCGCCGCACACGCCGACCCCGAAGAGCAGACCACGCCTTCCCGCGAAAGCCGCAGCACGCAGGATTCACCCTCCACCCCCGGAATGCACACGCTCAGTATGCCGGGCACCCTCTCCGTAGCATGTCCGTTCCGCACGATCCGGGCCACTCGAGCCTGAAGGCCGCTCCACATGCGTTCCACCAGCTCCGCCTCCCGCCGTGCGGCTTCCTCCATCTCCCGCTCCGCAAGGACGCAGGCTTCACCCAGCCCCACAATACCGGCCACGTTGAGCGTACCGGCCCGCCGCCCCGACTCCTGGGACCCTCCGTGCATGAACGTCTCAGGCTCCGTGCCTCGCCGCACGTACAGCGCCCCCACACCTTTGGGTCCGTAGAACTTGTGCGCCGACAGACTCAGCAGATCGACTTCCAGCACGTCTACGTCGACAGGCAGTTTGCCCACCACTTGAACCGCGTCCGTGTGCATGAGAGCGCCGGCCGCACGAGCGGCGGCGCCGATCTTTGCCACCGGCTGCAGGGAGCCCACCTCGTTGCCCGCCAGCATGACGCTCACCAGGGCCACCGAGTTGCCCACCATCATCGACACATCGGCAGCCGGCGCGGCATGGTCGAGTACAACTACACCTTGCTCATCCACCGGCAGCATGTTCACCTCCACGCCGAAGCGCCTCTGCAGAAACAGCGCCGAGTTCATGACCGCAGGGTGCTCTGTCGCCGACACCAGGATGCGCGTGCGCTGCGGCCGGCGGTCGCGGCCCGCCCACATGCCTGCGGTGAGAGCCCAGTTGTCGGCCTCGGTACCCCCGGAGGTGAATGCGATCTCCTCCGGATGAGCGCCCAGAAGAGCGGCGACCTGCTCTCGCGACTGCGCCACGGCGCGGGCGGCGCGGACGCCGAGACTGTGGATGCTGGAGGGATTGCCGAACTCCTTCGCCATGTAGGGCAGCATGGCGGAGAGTACCGGATCAGCTACCGGCGTGGTCGCAGCGTGGTCGAGGTACACAGTTATGCTCGGCCTCCCCATCGCACCCCCCACCCTCTTACGCCCGGCCGCCTAGACGCCGGCGAAGAGATCGGTGGACAGGTAACGCTCCCCGGCGTCGGGCAGTATGACCACGATGGTCTTGCCTTCGAACTCCGGCAAAGCCGCCAGCCGCACGGCCGCGCTGGTCGCGGCTCCGCAGGATATCCCGCACAAGATCCCCTCCTCGCGCGCCAGCCGAGCGGCCATCTCCAACGACTCGTCGATACCGACACGCTCCACCCGGTCGACCAGGTTCAGATCGAGCGTGTCGGGGATGAAACCGGCGCCGATGCCCTGGATGCGGTGAGGCCCCGGACGTAGCTGCTCGCCCGCCAACGCCTGCGTGATGACGGGGCTGGTCTCCGGCTCCACAGCCACCGAATAGAGCGGCCGCCCCTGCACCACTTCGACATACCGGGAGATGCCCGTCAGCGTACCCCCGGTGCCCACGCCCGCCACCAGCACGTCGAAGCGCCCGCCGGTGTCGTTCCATATCTCAGGCCCGGTGGTCTGCTCGTGAATGGCGGGATTGGCCGGGTTGGAGAACTGCATGGGCATGAAGCGGCTTTCTGGACTGTCGGCCACGAGAGCCTCCGCCGCCCGGATGGCCCCGGCCATCCCCTCGGAGCCCGGTGTCAGCACCAGACTCGCCCCGAACATGGCGAGAACCTTCCTTCTCTCCACGCTCATGGTGTCGGGCATGGTGAGGGTGAGCGGGTAGCCACGCGCCGCGCAGACGTACGCGAGGGCGATGCCGGTGTTGCCCGAGGTGGGCTCCACGACTTCGGTGCCGGGACCGACCAGTCCTTTCTTCTCCGCATCCCAGATCATCGAGGCACCTATACGACACTTGACCGAGTAGGCCGGGTTTCGTCCCTCGATCTTGGCCAGGACCTCTGCCCCACTATCGCCGACCACCCGGTTCAAGCGCACCAAAGGAGTGCGACCGATAGAGAGGGAGTTGTCGCCGAACACGGCTCCCATCATGACATGCATCCTCCTCGATCAGATCGAGTAGCTGGGCACGGCCGCCTCCAGACGCTCTTGATGCGTAGCGACCAGATCCTGGAACGTGGTGGAGTCATACACCTCCATCATGGCATCGTGCGCCTGCCGCCACATGGGCATGAAGACGCACTCCTCACGCAGCGCACAGTCGGTGGCGGGGGTCTCCTCCATGCAGGATACCGGCAAGAGCGGCCCCTCGATATACCGCAGCAACTCCCCCACCGATATGTCAACCGGCGAGCGGGCCAGGTGGTAGCCTCCCGACCTTCCCCGCACGGAGTCGACGAACCCGCCCCGCTTAAGCTGATTCAGAATGGCCTCGAGGAAGCGGGGAGGGATGTCTTGGCTGTCGGCCACCGATGCCGCCTTGATGGGACCAGCCCCATACCTCCTGGACAACTCGAACACGGCCCGGAACGCATACAGGCATTTCTGAGAGAGAGGCATGGCACCCGATCCTCAACGTCGACTAGCGCATTCGGAATGATGACATAATGTTGGACTTCTCCCCACCTGTCTGCTCCTATTCCTGGGAGGCCAACAAGGCTTGGTCCACGTCTTGGATGATGTCGGCGACCTCCTCGATGCCGACCGTCAGACGGATGAAGTCCGGCGTGACTCCAGTACCGAGTTGCTCTTCGGCGGTGAGTTGCTGGTGGGTGGTCGTGGCCGGATGGATCACCAGGGACTTGGCGTCACCGATGTTGGCAAGGTGGGAAAGCAGCTTGGACGCGTTGATGAACTTGACCGCGGCCTCGCTCCCACCCTTGATGCCGAACCCGACGATGGCACCGTAGCCCTTGCGCAGGTACTTGCGGGCGAGCCCGAAGGTGGGATGGTCGGGGAGCCCCGGGTAGTTGACCCATGACACCGCCGGATTCCCGCTGAGGTGCTCCGCCAGTCGCAGAGCGTTGTCGCTGTGGCGCTGCATACGGAGACCGAGCGTTTCCACTCCCTGCAGGATGAGGAAAGCGTTGAAAGGGCTCAGAGCCGGACCCAGATCGCGCAACAGCTGCACCCGGGTCTTCAGGATGTACGCGAGGTTGCCGAACGCCTCGGCGAAGACGAGGCCGTGGTAGCTCGGGTCTGGTTCGGTGAACTCCGGGAAATTGCCGTTGTTCCAGTCGAACTTCCCCGAATCGACGATAGCCCCTCCGATGGACGTGCCATGGCCGCCCAAGAACTTCGTGAGCGAATGCACCACAATGTCGGCACCGAAGTCAAACGGCCGGCACAGGTAAGGCGTGGCGGCGGTGTTGTCGATGATGAGAGGGATCCCCGCCTCGTGGGCGACCGTGGCCACGGCCTCGATGTCAAGCACGTCGTTCTTGGGATTGCCCAGCGTCTCGGCAAAGATGAGACGGGTGTTCGGCTGGATAGCCCGCCTGAAACCTTCGATGTCGGCTGGGTCCACGAAAGAGGTGGTGATGCCAAGCCTCGGGAGTGTGTAGTGGAAGAGATTGTATGTGCCGCCGTACAGGCTCGCGGACGACACGATGTGCTGCCCGGAGCGGGCGATGTTCAGGATAGCCAGGGTCTCCGCCGCCTGTCCGGAGGCCAGGACCAGTGAGCCCACGCCTCCTTCCAGGGCCGCGAGCCGCTCCTCGAGCACCGCCCAGGTGGGGTTCATGATCCGGGTGTAGATGTTGCCGAACTCACGCAGACCAAAAAGGTTCGCGGCATGCTCCGAGCTCTCGAACACGAACGATGTGGTCTGGTAGATGGGCACGGCTCGGGCGCCCGTGGAAGAGCAGGGAGCCTGCCCGGCATGCAGGGCCAGCGTGTCAAACCCCAGAGGCGGGGTACTGTTCTCCGTCATGGCGTTGCCTGCCCCTCAGATCGAAGGGATGGAATCGGCGTCGTAGTCGAAGAGGCCCGTTGAGAGGTAGCGCTCTCCCGTATCGGGAAGCACCACGACGATGAGCTTGCCCTCGCTGTCGGGACGAGCGGCGATCTCGAGAGCCGCCCACAAAGCCGCGCCGCAGGATATGCCGGCCAAGATCCCTTCCTTCTCCGCCAGCGCCCTCGCGGTGGCGATGGCATCCGGCGTCTGCACAGTGATGATCTCGTCGATGATGCTTCTGTTGAGTATGGCCGGCACGAAACCGGCTCCGATGCCCTGGATCTTGTGCGGACCGGGTTGCCCACCGGAGAGTACCGGGGAGTCGGCCGGCTCCACTGCCACGAGACGCACGCCCGGCCTGCGCTCCCGGAGGATCTCCCCCACGCCGGTGATGGTTCCGCCTGTTCCGACGCCGCCCACGAAGATGTCCACCTGGCCATCGGTATCCTGCCAGATCTCCTCGGCGGTAGTACGGCGGTGAACGGCGGGATTGGCGGCGTTCTCGAATTGTTGCAGCAGGAGATAGCGGTCGTCACTCTCTGCGAGAGCTTGGGCCCGCGCGATGGCTCCCTTCATGCCCTCTTTCGCTGGCGTGAGCAGGAGCTTGGCGCCCAGGGCGACCAGCAGACGACGACGCTCCTCCGACATACTCTCCGGCATGGTGAGGACCAAATGATAGCCACGCGCCGCGCTGACGAACGCGAGTGCTATGCCGGTGTTGCCCGACGTGGGCTCGATCAGAATGGTATCGGGGCCGATGGCGCCCGCCTCTTCCGCAGCCTGGATCATCGAGAGACCGATGCGGTCTTTGACACTAGAGAGAGGATTGAAGGACTCTAGCTTGGCGACCACGCGCCCGGGGAGGCCTTCGGCCAGCCGGTTGATCTCCACGAGAGGGGTGGAACCGACCAGTTCCGTGATGTCCTTTGCAACCGGCATGAGTGTGCTCCTTAAAAGTCGATTAAATCGCTTGACTTACTATGGCATCAGTGCGGACGCTTGTCAAGAGCAACCTACCCCGTCTAGACTGAATCTCCGCTCGACCGACTCCAGCCTCGCCCGCCGGGCCGGACCCGAGAAGCGAACATGCTCCGCTGCGTCCAAAGGGAGGACGAGACAATGAACCGACAGGTCATCGAGGAAGCGATCTCACAGCTTTCCCTTGGGCGACCGGTCGCATTGGTGACCGTAGTAGAACGAAGGGGTTCAGCTCCGGCAGTATCGGGAGCACACATGCTTGCGACGGAGGAGACGGCGATAGGCTCGGTGGGAGGCGGCTGCGTGGAAGCCGATGTCGTCGCGCTGGCCCGCCAAGCCTTCTTCGACAAGACGCCCATCATCCCCCGTTTTCGCTGGAAGCGAGCGGAGTCTCAAGAGAGAAGCTGGACGCCGTTCACGCGCCCATCGGCCTCGACATCGGCGCGCGCACGCCGACACATCGCGCCGCAATCCTTAGCGTGAGCGGGACCTACAGCGCGGGGGTGCCCCGGGCTTAAGCGCCCTCGGCCAGGTGGCCGGCGGTGCGGCCGACCTTCTCATCCCATCTGTTAGGTCGCCGCGGGCGCCGCCGCCATGGGTGCAGCCTCGAGTCGCAGGATCTCCTGGTTCGTCAAGTCAACGATGTACTGTGCCTGCTTGCGGAAATGGACATACATCGCGGCCAGATTGACCGCTCCCTCGATCCCGCGTGGGTTCCTACGAATCACCTGCGCGCACATCTTCCAAAACAGCGGACCCGTAGTGCGGTTCAGCCCTTGTTTGCGCACGACCTGCAAAAAGGATCGGCCTCGCCTCGCCCTGCTCCACACCGTGGGCCGATGCTTCTTCTCGAAACTCAGGTTCAGGCCGGTCAGAAGCGCCCGCTCGTAGTAGCTCTTCGGCGAGTAAATGGCTTCGATCACCCGCCCGAAGTCCTTGAGCACTTCCAGCCGCGGCCGCGCGGTGAGGAAGTTGAGACCGCTCGTGGTCTGATCAATATCGGTGGCCCCGCCTTGGATCGAGCTCCCACTCCCGTCGCCGAACAGACGGCCCTCTAGGCCGAGGCGCTTCGTCAGTTGCGTATTGGGCAATGCGCAGAGCTTGCCTACCATCGCCATGCATATACCGGAGTCTTGTATGCACTCGATCATCTCGCCCGCCGTGTGCTCGCTCTCGTCATCGAAGCCAAGAATGAAGCCGGCGTTAACGATCATGCCGTAGGAGCCGATCTTCCGCACCGCATCCGAGATCGACTTGCGCAGGTTCTGACGCTTGTTGATAGCCGTAAGCACTTCGGGCGAAGGAGTCTCGATACCGATGAACACAAAGCGGAAATCCACATCCCGCATCATCTGCAAAAGAGCATCGTCTTCGGCCAGCGTGATTGCGGCTTCAGTGGAGAAGTAGAAAGGATACCTGTGCTCCTGCGACCACTCACGGACGGCCGCGAGAGCCTCGACTACGCTGCGTTTGTTACCGATGAAGTTGTCGTCGACGAAATCGACGTGCCCCCGGTAGCCGAGGTCGTACAGCGCCTGCAGCTCCTTCGTCACCTGCGCTGGAGTCTTAGCGCGCGACTTGCGTCCGAACAGCTCGATGATGTCGCAGAACTCGCAGTTGAAAGGACAACCCCGCGAGTACTGAATGCCCACCTGCAGGTAGTCCCTGAAGCGAATGAGGTCGAATCGCGGCACCACTGCGTCCGCCATGTCGGCCCGTTCCTCGGAGACGTAGGTGCCTCCAAAACGGCCCCGCTCGAGATCGTGCACGAACAGGGGGATGGTGACTTCGCCCTCGCCCAAAACCAGGCAATCGGCAGCCGAGTAGAGGCCGGGTTGGGAGGTTGGATCGGGGCCGCCCAGCACGATCGGACGGCCGTACTCGTGCACCCTTTCGATGAGGGCAAGCACGCTGTTCTGCTGGGGCAGCATAGCTCCGGAGCAGACCAAGTCCGCCCACTCCAGATGTTCGTCGAGTAGCGGCTCCACGTTGGTGTCGATCAGTCTGAACTCCCACTGCTGCGGCAACAGGGCCGCCGCCGTGATGAGGCCCAAGGGAGGAGCCGGATAGCTGGCTCCCACGATCTTGCAGACATCCCGATAGTTCCAGAAACTCATGTCCGAGAACTGGGTCTGCACGAGAAGGCATCTTGTGCCCTCGTTGAGTAAGTCATGACCACGCGTCATTGTGGCTGTTCCTTCTGATGGCTGGATGAATGGGCGAACGTCTGCCCAAGGCGACGGTTCTAGGAAGGCACCCCGCACGGGGCACAGGAAAGCCCGAAGCGCTCATCGCTGAGCGGATGGGAAGACTGGATGCTACCCCCCAAGCGACCGACGGTTGAGCTGTGCGCGCATATTGGGAGCGAATACCGGCCGCTATACTCCAGAGTAGCATGGATGCCGGCTCCACGGTCCTCCTGGAACCTCGCCTAGGAGCCGGCCGCCGCGGCCGGCCGCCGCGGCTAACTCGCCGACCCCAAGTCGGCTACAGACCGAGGACGGCCCGAGCCACCAGAAAGTACACCACCAACCCGGTGGCATCGACGAGTGTACTGACAAGGGGTGCGCTGACTATGGCGGGGTCGATGCCTACGCGGCGCGCCAGCATGGGGAGAAGTGCCCCCGCACTGGCGGCGAAGAGGCAGATGGCCAGGAGCGTGATGGCCACGACCAATGCGATCTCCCTGTTGACGAAGAACGACACCGGCGGCAGCGCGAGCAGCCCCAGCATTCCACCGAGAAGCACGCCTACCCGCGCCTCACGGAACACCACCTTGGGCAGGTCTTTGAACCTCACCTCGCCAAGCGCCATGGCCCTTACCACCGTGGTGGCCGACTGAGCGCCCGTGTTGCCGCCGGTGCCTATCAGCAGAGGGATGAAGAGCGCCAAGACGACGACACTCTCGAGAGTGCCTTGGAAAAGGTGTAGCACGTTCACGGTGAGCGTCGCGGCCAGCACCAGAGCCAACAGCCACAACACCCGCGTGCGGGCCGTGCGGAATACCGACGAGCTCAGATACGGGCGCCCAAGAGGCTCGGCCGCGCCGGTGCGGGCGAGGTCCTCGGATGTCTCCTCCTCAAGGACTTCCATGGCGTCGTCCACCGTGATCAGACCGACGAGGCGGTACTCGCCGTCGACCACCGGGATGGCCAGAAGATTCGCCTCTTGGATAAGCCTTGCCGCAACTTCCTGGTCGTCATGCACGCCGGCGGCGACGATCTGGGTGTCCATGAGGTCGCCCACAAGGTCGCCCGGAGCGGCCAGCACCAATCGGCGCAGCGAACTCATACCCACAAGCCGCCGGTGGTTGTCGGTGACCGGCAGTGTGTAGATGGTCTCGGCGCCTCTCCCCAGCGTACGTACCTTCTGCATGGCTTCTTCCACCGTCATTGAAGCCCGCAGACTCACGTACTCCGGGGTCATGATGCGACCCGCAGATTCCTCCGGGTAGCCAAGCAGATTGGCGGTGATGGCCCGCTCGGCCGGGCTCAGGCCCGCCATCAGCCGCTTGGCGACCATGGCAGGCACGTCGTCGAGGAGACGGGCCCGGTCGTCCGGGGCCATCTCTTCCACCAGGTGGCGGACGGCGTCTTCTTTGAGCCCCTCGATCAACTCGGTCTGTAGGGGAGGATCGAACTCCTCGAAGACGATGACGGCCTTGTCTTTGGCGAGCAGGCGGAAGGGGATCGCTCTCGACTCCGGCTCCAAGCGAGCTAGATGATCGGCGATCTCGTTCTCGGGAGCCTCGTCCAGCCACCGCCGGATGGCTACCGGATCTTCTTCTTCTAGGAGGTCTTCAAGCTCTGGCATAGCGCTCAGTAGTCTAACGGATTACTGCGGCAACCGCCGGAGGCCGAAGCGATGGCAGCCTACCGTCGCAGATACACGCCCAGATAGGGCGGATAGATCTTCAGGAAGTTAGCCGGCCGACGCGGCCAATGGGGGAAGTAGGACTCCTGCATCAAGGCGAAGCCAGCCGACTCGAACAAGCGCCGCACCGCGAAGCCGGAAGGACGGAAGATGTGGGTGGGGTCTTTGGCGTACGTAGCGGAGTACAGTGCTCGGTTGAACCGGTTGTTCACCGTGGGCAGATGGACCACGCAGACGCCGCCGGGCATCAGATGCTCCCGCACATGCTCGAGAGCCCTGACCGGTCTCTTCAAGTGCTCCAGCACGTTGACCATGAGCACGACGCTGAAGCTCAAATCGAACTCGATGCCATCCTCCACGCTGCCGCAACACACCGCCACGACCCCGCAACGGGTACGGGCCCGCGTCGCAGCGTGATCGGATACATCCGATCCGTACACGTCGTACGTGTCCCGGAATCGCTCGAGAAGGTAGCCGTAGCCACAGCCCACGTCGAGCAGAGCCGGGCGGCCGCAGGCGGGCGGCGAGGGGGCATGCCGCCGCACAAGCCTCACAAGCGCCCGGTCGCGCAGGGCATCGGCTACACTCTGGCGCCGTCGCTCTCCGTACACCAGGGAGAAGTAGTCCGAATTGAACCCCTGCGGCGCGTCCGTACCGCTCCCACCTGCTGACAGCGTAGTACTCACCCCAGACCCACCTCCTCCTTCGGCCGGGCGCACGGTCTTACCCGACCACAGTGTAGAGACGGAGCCCCCCGATACGCAAGAGGCTGCCAAGTCTATGTCCGACCACGCGATTCCGCATCCGACCCCCTTCATTCGCACTTGCCTTCACATCGTCGCCTGTCCTATTTTGTACTCAGGGCAACGCAGGGAGAGGAGCAACGGCATGACATCCACGCCCAAGGCCGCGGAGCAAGGCATGCCGCACACCGCCACCTACGTCATCGTCGACGTCGAAGGCACCATGACCGGCGGCGCCATGTGGCGGGGGATCGGACGCTACCTGACCACCCATGGTCACTCCCTCGCCTATCGACTGTTCGTGGCGGCCAATATGCCCGGCCTGCTGCTCTCGAAGACGGGAGCCGGCCTCAGCCTCGGCGACTTCCAGAACTACAAGAACCTCTGGCTCGAGCGCCAAGCCCGCCTACTTGCCGGTTTCAGCCACGATCAGATGGCCGAGCTCGCCCGGTACGTCGTGGACGACGAGCTCTGGCCGGGCCGCCGGGACAGCGTAATCGACGAGCTCGCCCTTCATCATGAGCAAGGCCGGCGCCTGCTCATCGCTTCGGGCATGTATCCGATCGTTCTCGAGGAACTGGCGCAGCGGTTCGACTACGGCCCCATTGAGTACGTAGGCACGCCGCTCCTGTGTGAAGACGGCCGTTTCACCGGGCGCTTCGCCGGACCGGTATGCGTGGGTCAAGAGAAGGCCCGGCGGGCAAAGACGCACCTCGGCGACGCAATAGTGGCGGCCGCCTACGGCGACACGGCCTCCGACATCCCCATGATGGAGATGGCCGCCGAACCGGTGGCAGTATGTCCGGAAAGAGCGCTCGCAGAGGAGGCCCGCACTCGCGGATGGCGCATACTGGAAGGTTGAAGCACCTATTGCGCGGCCGCATGGCCTTCTGTGCCGGCCGGTCTCCGGTGCGCTACAAGCCGGCGAGGCTCACGAACTCGTAGCCTCGGGAGCGAAGCTCGTCGATCATGCCCGGCAGCGCCTGCGCCGTGTTCTTACCTCCCACGTGCATGAGCACGATGGCTCCGGGGGTCAGCTTGCCGAAGACCGCGTTCTGAATCTCCTGCACCGTGCGCCCTTCCCGCCAATCGATAGTGTCGATGGTCCAGAAGATGCTCAGATAGCCTTCCGCGGCGAGCACACGCAGGACATGCTCATTGCGATCGCCGTAGGGCGGCCTGAACAGCGGTCTGGGATCGGGGGCCCCCGCTTTGCGCAGAAGCGTCTCGGTCTTCTCGAGCTCCTCGCGGATAGTCGCGTCATCGATCTTGGTGAAGTAGGGGTGGGAATAGGAGTGACTGCCGATGACGTAGTCCCCCTCTATGATGAGCCGCACTGATTCGGGAAAATCCTCCACGAACTCGCCCGTGAGGAAGAAGGTGGCCGGAACGCCCTGGTCCTTCAGCACCTGGATGATGCCAGGAAGGGGCCCGGGATCGTACGCGGCATCGAAGGTGAGAGCGACCACCTTGTCTTCCGTGAGTATCCGAACGATCTCCTCGCCCTCAGCCGGGAGCGTGGTCGTGGTGGTGGCCGTCCTGCTCGTGGTGGTGGCCGTCCTGCTCGTGGTGGTGGCCATGGGGATGGTCGTGGTGGTCTCCGCTTCGGTGGTCGTGGTCGATACGGAGATCGAGGTGGTCGTTGGGCCGGCGCCACCCTCGAGCAGGGAACAACCTCCGATGACTGCAGCGGTCAGCACAAGGAGCGCGACCAAGGCAAGCACGCGGCGCACGCGCGCTCTGCGGCCGCTGGCGGCACGCTGGGTGCGGCTATATGTTGGCAGCGGTGTCATGGTGGTTCGACTGAAGCGTGGCCAAACGTGGTTCCCTCGACCGCGGCCCACAGGCCGGCGCGCCGCCGGGGCGTGGAAGCGCTACTCGATATCGACTATGGGGGTGACGTGCCCCCGAGCCTTCTCCTCATCGGTGCCGGACCGCACAGAGAGTACCTCGACATCGAAATGCAGCGTCATACCGGCGAGAGGATGGTTGCCGTCGAGCGTGACGGTCTCCTCACCCACCTCGGTCACGGCGAGGCGCACCGGACCATTGGGCGTCTCTCCGACTACTTCCATGCCCGGCTCGAGCTCCATGTCGGCGGGCAGGTCGCTCAAGGGAACCTCGAATACGGCCTTGGGCTCGGGCATGCCGTAGCCCCTCTCTGGCTCCACGGTCACCTGCGAGCTGTAGCCGGCCTCCTGCCCTTCAAGCTCCTCCTCCAGACCGGGGATGATGTTGCCGTAGCCGTGAAGGTACACCAGCGGCTCACAGCCTTCGGACGAGTCGAGTAGGTTGCCGTCGTCGTCGGTAAGGCTGTAGTTGAGACTCACGACGTTACCGTGAGCGGCTTTCATAGGAAACATCCCTTCTCTCCGTAAACAGGGTCTTGGGTAAGGATACAGGATCCCCTCGAAGAGTCGGCTGACTCAGTCAGAACGAGCCCCGGCCAGCACTCCGAGACACGCGGTTCACCGGAGCCGCAAGAGGGAACATGGTCTACCGAAGGAGCACGGGGTCAAGGCGGGCCCGAGTGCCGCCGATACATTCACAAGTACGCGCCACATCCTGTTGCGAGGAAGTTCTTGGTCACCATGCAGATGGATTTCATCTTCTTGATTTACGGCTTGGCCCTCGTCCTTCTCGGCCTTGTCTCCTTCGCCCTTCACCGGGCTGGCAAGGACAGTCCGATTCCCTGGCGTTGGCTAGGAGTGTTCGGCATCACTCTGGGCGTGAGGCAGTGGCTGGAGATGCTGATCGAGGCCCTCGGCCACTTGCTGTGGGTCCACATCATCCTACTCGCGCTGTCGGTGGCCGCCTCCCTGAGTCTCTTCGAGTTTGGCCGGCAGGGGCTCACGCGCACCGGTGTCCGGGCACCGGGGCGCTGGATTTACGTGCCGCTCCTCCTGTTGGCTTCACTTGGTGCATTCGCCGGTCTCTCCGGGATAGATGCAACAATGAGGTACTCCCTGGCATTCATCGGTTCATTGGGCGCGGCTGCAACCATGTGGCGCGGCCGCGCGTACGAAGATGCTCGCTGCCGCCGCCCCTTGGTGATCGCGGCAGCCGCCCTCTTCGCTTATGGAGTGCTGCTGTGCGTGGTCCCTCCAGCCTCGTTCGCTCCAGCGTCCATCATCAATCACGACACCTTCCTCCAGGTGCTAGGCTTCCCCGCCGTCCTGCTGCGCGCGCTGCTCTCGCTGATAGTGGCGGTATGCGTGTGGATGATCTACAGACGACGGCTACTCACTGCTCCCGAACATGGGCTGCGATCGCACCTACGCCGTGACCTCGTGTTGGTGCTCGTGCTCGTCGCTGTGACCGTCGCCGGGCGCGGGGTGACCGACATAGTCGGCTATAGGGCCGAGCACGACGCCCGGATTCAGCTCGGAGAGAAGGCCAAGATCGCCGCGGCAACCGTGCATCCTGAACAAGTCCTGTCCCTGTCGGACACCTCTCTGGACGCCGGGACGGCCAACTACCTCCTCCTGCGAGAGCAGCTCTTTCTGATCCAGGCGGCAGTCCCGGACGCCAAGTGGTTCTACACTATGAAGCTCAGGGAAGACGGAAGCGTGTACTTCTCGGTCGACTCGATCCGCGAGGATGATCCCGATTACTCCCCGCCTGGAGACACGTACCTGGATCCACCGGCCGAGGTATTAGAGGCCTTCGCGACGGGAGCCACCCTCACGTCCGGACCCTATGCAGACGATTGGGGCACCTTTGTTTCCGCCTTCACGCCCATTCGCGACCGATCTACAGACGAGGTCATCGCCTTGCTTGGTCTCGACGTGCTCGCCGAAGACTGGGGATTCATGATCGCCCGCAGTCGCCTCGCACCCGCTCTCGTGACCCTACTCATTCTCATCCTCCTGCTCGCTTCCTTCACCGCCGACGAGTACTTCCGCTACACAGGCGCCCGCGCATCCAGCACTGAGATGAAGCTTCGGGCCATGAATGACGCCGCGCTGGACGCCATCATCGTGATCAACCCCGAGGGCGTCGTTACTTCGTGGAACAAGGCCGCGGAAAGGATCTTCGGGTACACCGAAGCAGAGATGATTGGCCAGGATCATGAAATCCTGGCCCCCGAAGAGTACCGTGACGAGTGGACGCTGGGAATGGCGGGCTTCCGAGTGACTGGTGAGGGCAGCTTCCTTGGCGTAACGCTCGAGATGAAGGGGGTGCGGAAAGGGGGGGCGGAGTTCCCCATC
>Ga0351900_1130_pt1 | contig 20447 bp, 18 predicted proteins | sample BONcelHT113001D3_FD_205827 | JGI IMG/M metagenome (GOLD analysis project Ga0351900, IMG submission 205827) | Enriched cells from coal bed in the Powder River Basin, Montana, United States - BONCAT cells T11 rep1 HSBNCT.T11.300.1.D3 ...
AGTTTCACGCGGTCATTCAAGATGAACCACGCCTATCAGCGGCGCGCCGGCGATAGGCTGCAGCCGCAGGGATGTAGTAGCGTTGCGCGGTGTATTCGCGCACAGTGCGGTTTGAGGAAAACCATGATGTCAAATGCGCCACGCTTTCACGCATACGTGCCGCTTTCACGCCGACCTCCCAACTGAAACATTGATCATGTAATTCCCTTGCTGCTTTCTTATTTACCGGGCTTCGAAAACTGATCCAGCCAGGAGATATATTTTGTCGTATGTTCGAAAGTCCTTTTTCCACCGGCTATGTTAAATGCGAGCGGGCAACGCACCAAGCGCGCAATCATCTGCTCTTCATCCTTGCTAACAACTCATCGGCCGTGTTATGTGTTATTATCCGCAGCAACCTCCAGACTTTTTCTCCGGCTTAGCACCGGCGGGCGGGGACTGAAACTTTTGCCGACATTGTTCGCTGCAAAAGTAGAACATCTTTCCATCTCGTTCGACGTGAAGAGCAGTTGCTTCGTCCACTGTCATTCCGCAGATAGGGTCTTTGGTCGCAGATTTCGATTCTTTCATGGTCATTCTCCTTTGTTGGTTATTTTTACTGTTTTTTCATTTCGTTCTTCATTGTGACATACTCATCATACTCTGCAATAAATCGTTCTCTCTGGTCCGTAAAGTGTAAAGTGGTAACTCCTTTTCAATCCATGAGCAGCACCTCCTCTGCTTACGAAATAATATGAAAGTGTTGCCTGTATACCCAAAATAATTTGTTGCCTATCACCCCGCTTGGTCATGATACAATCGAATAATATTTTTCAAGTTTTATAATTGCACCCGTTTGAGCCGGAGAGAATTGCTAATCACGGAAACCGAGCTGAAGCTCATTGCTGCTGCAGCTATCATAGGTGATAACAGTATTCCAAAGAATGGATACAACACTCCCGCGGCAATTGGAACGCCTGCTGTGTTATAAACAAAGGCAAAGAATAAATTCTGTCTGATATTAAGCATGGTAGCCCGGCTTAATCGTCTGGCTCTGACGATACCCCGCAAGTCGCCTTTGACTAAAGTGATACCGGCACTTTCTATTGCCACATCGGTACCCGTACCCATGGCAATACCGACTTGGGCCTGTGCCAGAGCCGGGGCATCGTTAATACCATCGCCTGCCATGGCAACGATACGGCCCTCGGCTTGAAGCTGCTTAATCAGTGCGGCTTTTTGTTCAGGCAATACTTCGGCATGTAACTGATCGATCCCCAGCTTGCCGGCAACGGCTTTCGCGGTGGCATAACTGTCACCGGTCAGCATAACTATCCTGATACCTTCGGCATGCAAATCCCGAATGGCTTCGGCTGTTGAGCCTTTGATGGGATCAGCAACGCCGATTAAACCCGCTGCTTTGCCATTAATGGCAATCAACATAACAGTCTTGCCTTCGACGCGTTGTTTGTCCGCTTGTTGAGATAAGTCTCCCGTGCTGATACCCAGGCTTTCCAGCAGCTTTACGTTACCTGCTGCCACCGTATATCCATCAACTTCCCCTGTGACACCTTTCCCTGTGACAGACTGGAAGTTATCGGCCTTAACCAGATCAATCCCTTTTTCTTCCGCTCCACGTACAATAGCTTCTGCCAGAGGATGTTCGCTGGCACGTTCGAGGCTGGCGGCTACACGTAATATCTCGTCTTCGGTAAACCCTGATTCTGCTTGCACTGCGACCAGCTTTGGTTTGCCTTCGGTCAGGGTACCGGTCTTGTCCACAACGAGGGTATCGACTTTTTCCATAATCTCCAGTGCTTCAGCATTCTTTATTAAAACTCCTGCCATAGCCCCACGCCCCGTTCCAACCATGATAGAAATAGGTGTGGCAAGTCCCAGTGCGCATGGACAGGCAATGATAAGTACAGCAACGGCATTAACAACGGCATGTGCCAGGCGTGGCTCCGGCCCCCACACCCACCAGGCGATAAATGCAACCAGGGCAGCGCCAACTACTGTGGGTACAAAATAACCTGCCACAACATCTGCCAATTTTTGAATTGGTGCTCGCGAGCGCTGTGCTTCGGCCACCATATTAACAATTTGTGCCAGCAAGGTATCGGAACCGACTTTTTCTGCCCGCATCAATAAACTGCCCGTTCCATTAACTGTTGCGCCTATGAGTTTCTCGCCGGCTAACTTTGCCACCGGGATAGGTTCGCCTGTGACCATGGATTCGTCCACGTTGCTTTCACCATCGACGACCATACCATCTACCGGTACTTTCTCGCCGGGACGAACACGCAAGGTATCGCCGGGTTGTACCTCCTCAAGCGGGATATCTTCTTCCGTTCCGTCATTTCGTACGATACGTGCCGTATTCGGAGCCAGACTGAGCAACATCTGTATAGCCGCATTGGTTCGTGAACGTGCACGTAATTCAAGTACCTGTCCCAGAAGTACCAGCGCTGTGATCACTGCCGCGGCTTCAAAATAAACGTGAACCAATCCGGTTTTCATTCGCATAATAGGCGGAAAAATCTGTGGAAACAACAAAGCCGTTACGCTATATACCCAGGCTACCGAGACACCAAGCGCAATCAAGGTAAACATATTGAGATTCCAGGTCCGGACGGATTGCCAGCCGCGAACAAAAAATGGCCAACCACCCCATAATACAACAGGTGTAGCTAACGCAAATTCAGTCCATTGAACCACCTGCATCGAAAGCCAATCCGGTAGCCAGGCAGGCATCATATCGGTAATCATGGCCAGCAAAAACACCGGCAATGCAAGCACTGTGCAGACCCAAAAGCGCCGGCTCATGTCGATGAGTTCTTCATTTCTTTCCCCCCCGCTGAATGCAACCGGTTCCAGTGCCATACCACACATGGGACAATTACCGGGATGATCTTGTACCACTTCGGGATGCATGGGGCATGTGTACTCGGTTTTGGTCACAGCCGCCGGCACTCCCACGGGCTCCAATGCCATCCCACACTTGGGACAATGGCCAGGTCCCTGCTGTTGAATTTCAGGATGCATGGGGCATGTGTAGGTCATTGACCCGCCATGCGTTTCAAGGGATGGTGAGGTTTTTTTATCCAGATATTGTTCAGGGTGCTCTTTGAATCTGTTCAGGCAATGTTCACTGCAGAAATAGTAATGTTTGTCTGCATAGTGGTAATTGTATTGGGAGTCGCTCGATACCGTCATGTCACAGACAGGATCTTTGTGCTGATCTTTTTCTGTATTTAGTTTTGTATTCATATCTCCATCTCCCTTGAGAGTGGTTAACAGCTTAGATCAGCGGTAAGCACATCGCGTAAGTCCGCTCTGATGATCCATGTCTTTTTTTCAAATTCCATGATCCTGCCTGCATGAATAGCCTTGAAAATCATCAGCATCTACCCTTCAAGGTCTTTTTTCATTCTCTCATATTCTTCCTTTGTGATTTCTCCCTTTGCGTAACGCCTTTTCAGGATATCCAGGGGGCTTTCAGCCCGGTCCTTCGTTTTCTGGGCATTAACAATAAAATAAATCAGTAATCCAATAACGATCAGAAATATTATCCACATAAACGTCCCTCCATATCCAAATCCGTAATGCATCATTGGCCCCCATCCACCAAGACCCATCGGTCCATAAGGCCCTCCACCGCCGCAGGAAACAAGCAAACCTGTTATCATCATGAGAGATAATTCAAAATATTTTTTCATCTTCGGGATCTCCTCATTTTATGGCATCGAAGACATTCTTCAATTGCCCCTCTACAGCCCCCGCTGCTTCTTTAAGCTGAACATTATCAATCATCTGCATGGCAATCGTCGGCCGTATAACTGAAAGTACAGTCTTGCTGTCCTTTTCATAAACAATAATGTTACAGGGAAGCATAAGTCCGATGTTTTCCTCGGTAAGGATCGCTTTGTATGCATTCGGAGGATTGCAGGCGCCCAGAATAATGTATTTGTTCATATCAAGACCCAACTTTTCCTTCATTTTTTGCTGGATATCTATTTCTGCCAGTACTCCAAATCCTTCTTTGTTCAGAGCCACTCTCACCAGTTCAATAACTGTTTCATAAGGGATATCCAACTCCTTGGTAAAACCGTAATTGATCATACCCGCCCTCCTTACAATAGCTCTCTCTTCTTTTATCCTTGGGGGCGATGCGACTCTGCCCCCAAGGTAACATGACCATTTTGAAACAAGGTTGAAGATCAACCCAGAGGTTTGGTTTGTTCCTAATAAGCCGATCCAATATAACCTGTTGTTTTGTCTATATGAACCCTGTCAACAAGGTCGTTCTTCTTCGTCAATATCTCTGCCTCAAAGGCGCTTCCCGCGTCTTTTATCTTGCCCAGCTTCAGGTTGGGGTTTCTTGAAGACTTCAGATAGTCCTTCATCATGGTCTCGGCTTCCTTTGCATCAATGGATTTACCTGTTGACCGGGATTGCCGTCCATAACCATAGCCGGGACCGTATCCGCCCATCATTCCAGATCCCATACCATAGCCGCCATAGCCGCCCATCATGCCTGATCCCCTGCTGTATCCATAACCATGACCCATTCTCAACGCATGCTCAAACATCACCAGATGCCAGCGACTTTGAATAAGTATGGCATTCAATACATTAGCAGTATCGCGATCCTCGGCCTTTTTTACGAGCCATTCATAACGGGGTAATAAATCGCTTTCCATTTTTACGCTGAGTTCGTAAGCCCCCTCCAACGTCTTGTTCGCAGCAACCGGGGCTACCTTCCCATTGACGGGCAGACCATAGGCGGCAAACAGTTGCTCGATCCACACAACATGATTCTCCTCTTGAGGGATGACCATCATGTAAGGCATATAGGCATTGAATTTCTCCTGATCGGCCTGATATTGTGCCAAAGATTGCTTTTCAAGCGTCAAAATCTCCCTTAGTTTCTGTACCCATTCCGTGTTTTTGGGGGCGGGCAATTTAGCCGGGACATCAATCCATCCTCCCATCATACCGGGCCCCATACCATAGCCGCCATAGCCGCCCATCATTCCCGGTCCCATGCCGTAACCATAGCCGCCTCTGCCGGATTGACTCTGTGCCGTAGTAGTACCAAAGACAAATGCTATAGCCAGTACCAATGAAACGATGAAAATGGTCTTTTTCATGTGCTCCTCCTTTTTTTTGTAGTACTTTTTGTCAAAAGTTGTCAGTTCTTTTGTTGTTTTGCGAATATACGTTCTTCATTTTCAACTCCCTGCTCTCCACCGCAATTTACTTATGGTGGTCCAATGTATTCGGTTTTGTGCGGTTCAGGATTTCCTTGGCATGGGTCATATCATCCGTAGAGCCGTGGGCAATCAGGACAAATTTGTCAGTCTTAAGCGCTGTCTCGTAGCGTAATATACTGTCCTTGGGGATGCCCAGGCTGTACAATCCCGCCCCGATCGCACTCAGACCGCCTACTGCTATGGCGCCTTCCAGTGCCCCGACGATCCAACTGACCAACGGCCCCGCCACGAGAAGCGGCCCCAAACCTGGAATCCAAAAAAACGCGGAACCGAACAAAAGTCCCCAAAGCCCGCCCCAGAAGGCGCCTGTTTTACCCCACAGTTTCATCCGGTCACCGGCATTATAGTAACCAATCACATGCTCGTCTGTGTGATAGTCGCGCCCAACAATCGACAGTTTCTTCATATCATAACCGGATTGCTGCAGTTCCTTTATGGCCTCTTCGGCAGCCGTGTGAGATGGATAGACCGCCACGATGTAATTGTTTTTGTTCATGCTTTTCTCCTTTTATTGTTGTGTTGTTGATCATTAGTTTTCATGATTCCCGGCAGTCGAGGAATGCACATCTTATCAAACCGACAAGTCTGGGGGGCCGGGTTCCTTCTTCACCATGAGGATTGAACACGGCATTTTACGAATAATCTCTTCATTGCTGCGTCCGAATAGAAAATGCTCCAGACGACCCTCTTCATGAGCAAGCAGAATAACGAGATCTATATTTTCATTTTTGACTACCTGAAAGATTTCCGTTGCAGGATGTCCTTCCTTAACCAATTCTTTCACTTTCATTCCTTTCTTTTTCTCCGCTGCTATCGTTTCAGCCAGTTCTTCTCTTGTTTCACGGAGGAATCTATTATACTCTTCTTCCAGAGACGGTATCGGCAGGTTCCACCCAGCAAGACTGAAAGGATCATTGATCACATGGATAACGTAAAGTTCCGCTCCATATTTCCTGGATAGCGAAACTCCATAATGAATGGCTTTTTTGCAATATTTCGTATCCCTGCTCACGACGAGAATGCGTTTAACATCTTCCATGACTGACCTCCTTAAATATAAGTAACGCCTGGGCAAGCTCTGCCGGGGGATAGAACACTTTGACGTCCATGGGTAAAAGGCTGTAAATCGGCCGGTTGACCGGTGGTTATTTGCCCGTACCCTCTTCTAAAAACTTTTTTGCCGGCATTCCTTCTTCTGGTACTATCTTCCATTACACCTTCTTTATACACTCCATCACCCTACTATTCGTGCTGTTTACAATCTTTATTGTGCCGACAAACGAAAACAGGGGTACTGTAATTCGGAAATGTTTATCTGCACAACCTGAACTGTTTTTAGGATACAACAGACAATCAATCATGTATGTCGCAGAACCGACAATTATGTTGTCGTCTTTTTTGCTACAAGGATTGAAACCAGAGATGTTTTGTTACTCTACATGACGGGCATCTCTCAATGATTCACGGAAAAAACTCTTACTATTTTGTCAGAAAGGGTTTTACATCTTATAGAGACCCCATTATTCTTCTATGTTTCCTTTTTTTGGGGGGGGGTTCTTTAAATCCTTGAAAAAGTTAAACAAAACTGAAAGAATCAAGGCTTGACAACTGAACATATATACATATAATTGAAGCAAGAGCACTTCCGTCACGGAGTAAAAGCCATGAGGATAAAAAGAAAAAAAGGTCTGATGATTGCAGGTGGCGTTGTTGCCTTGTTGGTAATCGCTGCAACCATCACTGTATTATTGTTCGATATCAATTCTTACAAGTCTAAAATCGAAACCGTTGCCTCCGAGACGACCGGCCTGTATGTCAGGATTGATGGTAAGATGGGGCTCTCTTTCTTTCCCTTTGGTGTATCTGCAAAGAATATCCACGTTGCCGGCAAGGAAGGTGTAGTCCTTTCCCTTGAACGTCTCAAGTTAGGGGCAGCGTTAATGCCTTTGCTGAGGAATCAACTCAAGATCACCGGTTGCGAGCTTATCAAACCGGCTATCACTATCGCCAAAGACGCCGGAGGAAAATATAATTTCGAGAGCACTGAAAAGAAATCTACGAAGGAGCGGCAGGGAACAGCTTTCAGTCTGAATGAACTCAAGCTTTCCAAGGGATCCCTCATCTATCTTGATAAAAAGACAGGTGAAAAGACCGAGTTGAAGGAAATCAATCTGGTTGTCAAGGATCTTTTGATAGCTGATACCTCAGGGGACATTGTAAAAACCATCTCTTTTACGGGAAATATAGATTGCAGGGAACTGGTAAAAAAAGACCTCAAAATCAACAGTATCAAGGGTGGTATAAAAGCGGAAAAAGGGATTTTTTCCCTTAAACCCCTTGCCATGGATATCTTTGGTGCAAAAGGCGAAGGAGATGTCGTTGTGGACAAAACACAAACAGACACTGAATATAAAATTAATTTAAATATCCCGAAACTGGACTTCGAAAAACTTCAGGAATCCTTTGGTGTAAAAAAGCTTATCAGTGGAAAAGGTGATTTCGCTGCCTTCCTGACTGTGAAAGAAAAAGGAGACCGCAATCCGTTGAACGGTATGGATGGCACTTTGTCTCTCCAGGGTAGTAATCTCACCACCCATACTATGGACCTTGATAAAACCCTCTCAACATTTGAAACAAGCCAGAAGTTCAACCTTGTCGACGTTGGCGCTTTTTTCATAGCCGGCCCTTTGGGTGCCGCTGCCCTCAAGTCGTACCGTTATGGAGATGTTCTTTACCAAGCCCAGGGAGCGCGGGGCACTATCACGCAGTTCGTCTCCTACTGGAAAATTAAGAGCGGTGTGGCCGACGCCGGAGACTGCGCATTTTCGACGCGCCATAATCGGGTGGCCCTTAAAGGAAAGCTCAATCTTATCAGCGAGAGATATGATAATGTAACAGTGGCGCTTCTCGACAACAACGGATGCGCAAAATTGAAACAAAGCATCAGCGGTCCCTTCGGTGCCCCCCGAATAGGCGTGGTAAGCACGGTAGAGTCGCTTGCCAGCCCGATCTTGAATCTTTTCAAACAAACAAAGCGCTTCATCCAAAACAGCAAATGTAAGGTCTTTTATAACGGTTCTGTGCGGCAGCCCCGCTGACAAACAGTCATACGAACTACCCAGTTTCGTTTGCTGATATTGCTGCTGCCCCCTGTACCTGCAATATTCTATATTCTGAAAAATAAAGCTTCCAAGAGTTGGAGAAAGTAACATCTCGTCTTCAATCTGAAGCATCATCTCGCCGATAACCACACGGCTTGCTGTGGTGAGGTTTATTGAATTGCGCTCGGCAGTTTACTCTATGTGTAATTTAGCTGTTTTGACAGCGAGGTCTATATTCCTGGTGAAAAACCTCCACTCTATTCCCGAAGGGTGAATACCGGTTTCCTTATCTCGACCTCTACAATAATACCAGTGTCCAAACCGCTCTACAGTTGAAAACGGATGATCTTTTGTGCAGAAAATTCCACAGGTATTAATCTCCTCGTAAAAAGGTGTTTCGTCGGGGGCTTCATCGTAAGACAGGCCATCAGGCAATACTATTTGAGATACATCAAAGCCTTCTGTTTCCTTTTCATCCAACCAGTCTGATATGTTCATTGATCTTTTTCTCCTTTCATGACAACTGATATTTAGCACTTCAACCGGTCAGACAGTAATAACCGGGCGTTTTGCTCGGGCGATAAACACAGAAGCTTTTTAACAAAGTCTGCATCTTCCGCAATGACCTCTTTGATGACTTTGTGGATGCCCGGGGGGTGGCGAGCATCCACAAACAGGTACCAGGAGGCAGACCTACGTGGCAGTGTGACGAAGAGTGGAACGAGGAGACAACACATGTTTTTCATTTCTGTACGTGATGGACCACCTGTATTACACACGGTACAGCATAATATTTTTTATGTCTGTAGCAGAACCGACAATTATTTTGTAGTACTTTTGTGTACCAGCGTGTCATCTTTTTCGCTACAAGGATTAGTATCTGGAATGTTTTGTTGATTTACACCTGTCCTCTGCCTGTCTACGGTTCCCGTATATGCGGCCGTATATGGATATCATGCTGAGGGAAAGGGATGGTTATTCCCTGATCGCCCAGGGCTTTTTCAATACCTATATGAAGTTCATGGATAATCGCGAGACGATCAGACAATTGTTTTGCATAAGCAAAGGGAATGGCGCAGGAAAGAATAAACGTTATCAAAAAGAAAACTGCAAGAGCCTTTTATTTGCAATGTGCCTTTACATAATTAGCGGTTAATGATTTCATAATTTGATCAATATATAACCGGTATATGGCTTTTGTCTCCACTACCGGGGTAATCAAACTTATTGTATGATTGTAATGTATGGCGGAGACGTATAATTCCAATTCTAAATCAAGGCGCTATCATCGTTGGCTTCGTCATCTGCTCCTCCGACGTACTATATCGTACGCCTACGTCGCCTCTTCCTTGCCGTCTTGATTTCATCCTTGATTTAGAATTGGAATAACATCTTTAATGAACTACCCCGCAGCAGAGGTGCGAGGTATCAAAGCCCTTAAAGATCAAAAAGCTTGAGTTGGCCTCTATGAATTTGATGGTAGATACGGCCCTGCTTCCGCACGTATTCTTTGATCACTTTCTCATTGCCGTATTGGCCTACTGTGTTGGCATAATATCCGCTCGTCCAGAATTTCCCACCCCAGAGTTTTTTCTTCACTTCCGGGTGAAGCCTGAATACTTCTTTTGCGGTAATGCTTTTTACGATCTGCACAATTCTCTGTGGGGAAAGAACAGGGACACTTTGGATGAGAAAATGAACATGGTCTTCGTCGGCTCCGATCTCAACAAAATGCATCTCGTGTCGTTCACCGATACCCATACAAACTTCTTTAAGTGTATTTTCTACCTCTTCCGTAACAACCTTTCTCCTATACTTCGTCGGACACACTATGTGGTAGAGGAGAAGGGTTTTATTGTGCCGCTTAAGGATATGTTCACTCATCCACCTATTCTACTGCAAAATGATATCACGATGCCCAGAAAAGACGTCCGCGCAGCAGAGCTGCGAGGAATGTTCTGATTCAACAAACGTATCTTAATCCTCTGCAATCGGATCCATTACCCTCTGTGTTGGGTACATATAATGGGCAGCCGGGTAGAATCCGCTTGCGGGTATGTCTGGGTTTTTCACTCTTCTGACAGGTTGTGTGTTATGGCATAATGAATCAGTTCGCTGGTTCCCTTTACACCGATCTTTTCCAGAATACGAGTTCGATAGGTTCTTACGGTATTTGAGCTCAGATGGAGTTCCCCGGCGATTTCTTTCACTGCCCTTCCTTTGCCTATCATACACAACACTTGAAGCTCACGATCAGAGAGGTTTTCATGGGGAGGTTTTTGTGTATCCGACTCGAAATCAAACATCATCTTTTCGGCAAAGGCCGGACTTATATATCTCTTGCCGGATAAAATTTTTCTTATTGCCAGCACCAGTTCGTCCGATGCACTTCCTTTTGTAAGATAGCCGTTTGCTCCGGCTTTTAAGGCGCGGGCTGCGTACTGTTCTTCAGGATACATGCTCAGGATAAGAACACGGAGTCTATGTTTCTTCTTTTTAATCTCTCTTAAGACTTCCAGGCCATTGATGTCGGGGAGCGAAATATCAAGAAGGACGATGTCATAATCATTATTGCTAATCTTGTTCAGCAATTCATAGCCTTTGTAGCTTATATCGATTATCACATCGTCGAAGTGTTCCGTGATAATTTCTTTGATACCTTTTAGCATGACCGGGTGGTCATCGGCAATGATAACGCGGAGCATTGCTTACACCTCTCCTGCCGTCTTTTTCGGACGACGCTTTATTGTTGTGCTATTCTTTTTTTTGAGGGGAATGATTATGCTAACGGTTGTTCCTTTCCCATGAACGCCTTTGATTTCGAGGCTTCCCTCAAGGGCATATACCCGTTCACGCATGCCCGTCAATCCAATGGACATGGGGCCTGCGATCTCCTTTTTTGTAATGCCTCTCCCATCATCCCTGATTTCCATAGTAAGCCTGTCTCCAGTATTCTGCAGGATTATCGTAACCTTTTGCGCGTTGGCATGGCGGGCGACGTTGGTAAGAGCTTCCTGCAATATACGAAAAACCTCTGTAGAAACTTCCCTGTCAAGCGGCTCGCGGTACGGTGTTGGAATAAACTCGCATGTAATGTTTGTCCTCTTTTTAAAATCCGTTAACACCAATTCTATTGCTTCATTCAGGCCAAAATCGTTTAGGGCAGGCGGTCTCAATGCCATTGAAAGTCTTTGAACGGAAAGGATGGCGTTATCAATAAGCATAAGCATTGAGTTGAGCCTTTCTGTAATCGACGTGTTGTCTTTCGGCAATCGTCTTTCTATCCAGCGTATATCCATTTTTAAACCCGTTAAGACCTGTCCTAATTCGTCATGGAGTTCACGGGAGAGATAAGACCTTTCCCGTTCCCTGATTTGTTGTAAATGGTTGGTGAGATTGCGCAATTGTTCCCGGGATTCCTTCAGTTTATCTCCAACAATTTTACGTTTCGAGACTTCCTGTTTCAGTAACACATTTGATGTAACCAATTGAGCTGTCCTTTCTGCAACCCGTTCTTCCAATCCATCGTATGCTTTCTGAAGCTCATTTTCTATTTTCTTGCGCTCGGTGATGTCGGTGACGGTCCCCACATAACCAAGTTTTTCTCCATTTACGCCTCTTTCAGCTATTGCTTTCCCCATCATCCATTTTATAATACTGCCCTTCTGCTGGAAGCAAAATTCTGATTCGAAAGGCAGATCCCTTTGGACCGCCTGATGCCATTCGTTCAAGACCCTTTCTTTGTCCGCAGGGAACAGTGCCTTTGCCCACCCTTCTCCATATGCCTCGTCGGACGATAGGCCGGTAATTTCAGACCAGTATTCATTTACGTAGACACACTGTCCTTCACTGTCAGTAAGGAATAGTCCCACCGGAGACACCCGTGCGATTGTGTGAAAAAGCTTCTGGCTCCTCCGGAGTTCTTTTTCGGACACTCTTCTGATTGTGATGTCGCGGATATTGCACTGGATGACATTATGGTGGTTCACCTTGTATACGTTACTGACAAATTCTACGTCAATCTCACGTCCGTCCTTTGCTGTGAGCGGCAAATCTTCATAACGGACATACCCTTTACACTGCAACTCGGTAAGGGCAGCCTTGCTTGCCTCGGTGTTTTTGAAGGCCCCTATCTCCCAGAGCTTCTTTCCTATAAACTCTTCATATGTATAGCCCAACATATCTATCAGGAATGGGTTCACGTCATCTATCTGTCCCGTCTCTTCATTGAGAATCAATATTCCGTCCTGGGCTGTTTCAAAGAGCCTCCGGTAACGAGTCTCGGAAGCCTTAAACGCTTCCTCTGCCCTCTTGATCCGCACCATTGACTGTACCCGTGCAATGAGCTCCTTGTCGGAAATGGGCTTTACTATGAAACCATCGGCCCCAATATTGAGCGCATTCGCCTGGTGTTCGGATGAGATATGGGTATCAGAGGTTAGGATTATAAGAGTGTACTTGAGGTCACCGCTTTCCTTGATCTGCCTGCATGCCTCAATGCCGGAGATATCGGGGAGCGCCATATCCAGTAGGACCACATCAGGACGATTGGCGCGGGTTTTCTCGAGGCCTTCCTTCCCCGTAGATGCCTCCAGGACTTCATGCCCCTCTCCCCTGAGGACCATTGCGGTCAGGATGAGGAGTTCGGGGTCATTTTCTGTAACAAGTATTTTTATGTTATTACCTATACTTAGCCCCTTTTGAGCAATTATAAAACGGACACCGGGGAGTGTCAAACTTTTTATACAAATCTCGTAAATCTCGTAACTGTAATACTGTGAAGAAGGACCAAGCAAGCGGTAGTCAGACTTAAGAATTTATACCACAAAAAATTGAGAAGGTTTCGTCAAAAGAGTTTCTTGAAGAAATTGGTGACGGGGTCCACCTTGTTTTTACTTTTCCCCTGGCCGGAGGCGTTGGGGTGGAAGATGGTCCTGCTGAAAACGATCCGCCACCCTTCCTCTTCCTTGATCATCTCCAGGTTCAGCGTTTCGCGATTATAGAGCATGAGGGGGCTTGAGACCACGGCCAAGGCCTTCCTTTTGTCATGCTTGTGCCGGTTTATTTAGGAGCAGGTCACAGTCTCACCGACCTTTTCTCCCTCCATCTATTATGATTCGGGTCAGCTCCATCTAGAAAAGTTGTTTAAATTTGTCTTTTGATGCTTTAATGATTTTTATTGCCGCCACTTCATCTTGCCAACCCAATATTTCAACTTCTTTATTCTCAAGCTCTTTATAAATTGTAAAAAAGTTTTCGATTTCTTTTAATAGATGCGGAGGAACTTCAGACATTGTTTTTATGTAATTCCAGAAAGGATCTTTTAAGGGAACACAAAGTATCTTTTCATCCGGACCTTTTTCATCTTTCATTAAAAAAACGCCAATAGGTATGACTTCTATAAGACAGCCAGGGAATGTTGATTCCCATACAAGGACCAATGCATCAAGAGGGTCTCCGTCAAGAGAGAGAGTATTTGGAATAAAGCCATAATCACAGGGATATATCGCAGATGAAAACAACATCCGGTCAAACCTGATTATTTTTCTCACACTATCATATTCATATTTATTCCGACTTCCTTTTGGAATCTCTATTAATACTTCAATAACTTCTTCATTCTTCTCTTCGGTCATATCCAGCCCCCTATATTTTTTTAACCATGTAGCTTCGTGTCGTTAGAATTGATTTTTTCCTATGTATTCTATAATACTGCATGCAAGATCATTCTTCAAATTTCAGGTAAATCACATTGTCTTTCCGCATTTAATTAATTGTCAAAAACACCCGTCGAATGACACTGAATATTTCGAAAGGGCAATGGGGACATCGGTCATTTTTTCCCTTATAATGTAAAATCGACTTTTGCAACATGAGGTTGAGCAATTCGGTGCTGGAAAACAATACTTACTAAGCATATTGCTTTGCAACATAGACAAAGCCAACCAGCGTTGCTTCCCATACCACATCCTTCAGTTTGTATTCCATTACACCATTTTATAGGGACGTCATAGAATTTTGGCATTATCAATTTTCCTATGTTTTAATATTTTAATCATTAAAAAACGATTACGAGTTGTAATGTTGTATGTCTTGCTCAATTAGGTAAATATCGACTTCCAGGAAGCATGGCTGCATCCCTCAGAAACAGAAAACATGCTGCCAGTCACTTGCACATTCCAAACGGTTATCAACAAATCCAACCATGGTAATGATGTGCAGTTTTGTATTTGGAAGCGACATGCTTCATATTTGATCAAAGCCGTTGCTAAGAAAGATTTAAAAAATGATCTAACATTGAGAATCCCACTTTTTCCTGCCATGCAGATTGTCAACTACCGAAGTATTTTTATGCTTTTTTGACCTTCCCGCATATCAAACTACTTCAAATTCCCCATCTTGCTATTCATGGTCGACGCCTGAGGCAAACGCTTTCAGATCATCACGTTTTCTAAAAAACCACCATATAGTCAGCGAGTGGTTCAAAATTTGGCAGCCACTATACACTACAGATAAAGTAAGCACAGAATAAAGTGAACGACCTAAAATGCACCGATGATCGATGTAAATGCCAATGGACCACAGCACTATCACATACCCTATCAGAAACAGCAGGCAGATGATTGTCCAGACGTGTCTATCAACAATTTTATCCGCTATTCGAGCTACCTCTTTCTGCCAACTTGAGCTTGTCTGTATGTAGAATAAAAGTCCGGTCAAAGAGAAACCGAATATTATACTGATGGCACTTAGAAGATCCCGAAAATGCTGCCTGATTTTATCCATGGAAGATGGGTCATACAGAAACCAGACATACGATAATACTCCGCTTATTACAGCAGTCCAAAGGTCACCATCTTTCCAAAAAGGCTTCTGTGTAATGATGCGACGCAAGAAATAACCTAGTTCATAGTACATGATCAGTCCAAATCGCCCATCATTTTCGACATCTTGTTCCAGGCATCTTCCGCAATAACTTGGCCCCTTTCATCAATTTCCATTTTTATTACCTCACGCTTTGCAAGCTGCTTCGTATTAAAAGAGTCGCGACGATCTCCCCGCTGTCCTTTGACCGCCGCGTAGTCAAGCTCCTTTGCGGCAAATTTGCTTTTAATCCAATCGAGAATACCTTTGTGACGATCCAAAACAGAACGTTTCCTGGCCTTCATTATAATTTCCGCCTTATGCGCATCTGATTGTTCTGCAACTACACCCAACTCTGTATCAAGGTCTCTCCAGCCTGGATTAGGTCTTACTACACGCACGGAAGCTTCAGTAATTTTGTCCAATCCGTTAACCCGAGCAAGAAACTCAGGTCCAGGCTCGGCTTCAAGAGAAACACAAACAGGATTATTATCTTCTTTTGCTACTGATATTTCCGTTTCGTAGAATTTATCTATCATCCATTGAAAATATGTCTCAAGTGTCGAAGGCCAAATGCCACCTTGATTACGTTCTATAAGAAGAAGATAACGACCATTCAAGGAATTGCCCAGAACATGGGTCCATTCTACACCTGTTTGTGTGGGCGTGAGAGGATTTGGCTGTAAAGAAAATCTGTCAGTATCCAAAATATCCGGTCTATGTCCCTTTGTGTAGCTCATAAACCTGAGCTTTAAGCGGTGGTTTCTAATAACAACATCAACTATTGCGTGCCACTTTTCGCCACTCTTCATTACCATCTGAGCTATGGGGCGATTTTCTCCTCTCAGGCTTAAAAGAAATGAATTATACGCCAGCCCTTCCGGCAACCCTGAAATAGTAAGACGATATACTTCAATCTTTCTCTCTTTTGTGGCCACAGCTTTCCCCTCCTTGTTTTATACAGATGCCCAGATACTGGCTATATAGGCCAGTTCCGCATCTATTATATGCTTTGCTGGCGGTTTTCCATCATAATCAATAAGTTTTGCATTTCTGGCATCAAGAACACCCATTATTTCATTATCACAGCAATTATTGCGAAGTGAAAGTTCCATAAGGTCTGTGATTATAACCACTTTTGCTTTAGAAAGAACCTCAGATTTGAAATACAATTTTATAAGGTGTCTCATGCCATTGAATTCGAGGCAAAGCTCTGGATTTACTATAATTTCGACCCCATTTGCAGAGTATTGTGTTCTTTGTGGCTCATGCCAATCAAAGTTCTTGCTTCCCCACCATTTTTTATATCCCTCGATAATTAAAGGATAGTTTTCCCGTTTCTTTCTATCTGTAAGTCCCCGAATGACGGCATCAATTTCTTTTTTTAGTCTTTTTGCTTGCATGAACTTCAACAATAGTTTCGCGGAGGGGTTGTAAAAATCTACAGCGGGTTCATAACGACCCCGTTTCTTAACTTGGGCAACTTTGGTTGCTTTTGGGGTGCCACTTTTGGAGACAATATCAACGAAATCAGTCAAAGAGACTCTTATCATTAATTGCTACCTCCTTATTTATATTTACTTTTTGGTTCGGTCCTTTAAAGTCTTTATAAATTCCGAGATTGCTCCAATATCAGCTTCGATTTCCTCCGGTTTTGGTAAGGATACAGGGGATTCCTCTGACTGCGAATGCTCATACGCGGAATATTTAGTCATGTAGTCATCTATAAATTTACAGTCATCTTCTGTAATTTTAGCGAGAAGATGTATCTTCCCTTTTGTGTTCACCTCGGCATTGTGGCGTTTAACAACTCCAGCAAGTAGGTCAAGTTCTACGATACGCTCAAGCAGGATGCGGATGTCGCCGCACAATCCTCTTGCTTTATTTGCATAAGCAACATCGCCCAGCGCAAAAGCCCTCTTTGCCGCTGCCAGACATTCATTTGCCAGCGTATTTGCTGCTCTGTCTGTTCTTTTGAGGTTAATCGGCAAGTCCGTGATATCACCTATGGTATTGCTACTCAAACAGATGATATCAGATTTGATGTTGAATTTTTCAGCATATTTTTCCAAACTACTTATAAGCGATAACCGGTGCGTAAATATAATCACCTGTCTGATCTTGCTCAACTCGACAAGCCTCTGAGCCGTTGCTTCTTCGTAAATCTGATCAAGGGAAGATATTGGATCGTCAAAAATGAATGGTGTCTGGGCACCACGTCCTTCCGCGTCGGCAAGAAAAGAGGCTAGTGAGAGAATCCGGAATTCCCCTTCGCTGAGAATGTCAGAGGTCTTCACGGCAGTTTTGGCGTTTTTCAATGAAATGCGGTGATAGACATGTCCCACTACCGCCCTTGTTTTAACCAATTCAACTGCAAGGCGTGAAGCCTTAAGATTCTTGAGTTCATTTTTGAAGCGCTCAACATATGCTTCCGTAACAAGTTTTTCTGACAGAATTGACTTGCGTTTTGACAGCGCCTGAGTGTTGGTTAAGCGCTCGGCCTGTTCAAGGACGCTGATCATGTTCAGTCGTTTAATTTCCTCTTCAATTGCAGAGCGTTGCTGGCTCAGCCACTTCTGAGCGGTGAGTTCTTTGGCCTGTTGTTCAAGCTTAGGTCGATTCTGTTCTTTAGCATCCTTGTCATATGATCGGGCCTGTTTTGAAAGATTACGAGCAAACTGCACAAGATAAACAAGGATAGTATTTCCCGGAAGTGCACTTACCTCGGCGATTTCCTCCGCAGAAAAACATTCTTCCCGACGTTTTGTAAGCGCACCAACAAAATCTGTGATTGCGCACTTCTCAGCATCATTGGTAATTCCTGCAGCTTCGATCTTTACAACAAGCAAATCTCCTGCAAACACATTACCCAGTAAATCAATAGCGTTTTGAAAGTCATTGTCTGCTTTGGCTGCAAGACTTTTCAACTCACCCTTGACAAAATTCTCAAAAGATTCAAAGCGATCGCGGGCATCCTGATCGAGTACCTGCTGACAGAGCACACACCTGGCAGTCTCTGAAACATTTGGAAACACCGCATCCTTGTAAGCGTGATCTTCAGAGTATTTTCGGGCAGCCTCCCATAGCAATTGCCATGAGTCAGTACCGATGCCTGATAGAGGTGCTTTTGAAAATACTTTATGAGCGTCTTCCTCGGCAGCCATTCTTTTTGATTTTGCATCTTTTTTTGCCTCCAAATAAGTGATGCAATATTTGTCAGAAAGGCCTTGGTGTGTTTTTTTTAAATCGCGAATCAGCTCCAAAACAAAACCTTTTTGCCGTCGAAGGGCAACGGCCTTAGCGGTTGGATTTATCTCAGAAAGACGTTTATTGACATCCGACAAGACTAAATCGTTTTCAGGGATCCAAGTTGCTCTACCATCTATATCTTTGGTGGTAGTTTGTGCCGAGAGACCAGAGTACCACGTGGCCGCAGTTGTCGAAGATAGTTCAATGGGAAATGCAGGTTTCTTTGACACCTGTGCTGCAATTTTATTCTGGAGAAGCTTGCTCATATTTTCGCATGTATTTGTCAATTCTGTGAAGAGACGCAATATCCAAGGTTCAAAAACTACTTCATTCTCCTCATTTACATATACAAGTCCGCAAGCTGTATCGTAGATATCTATGCTTTGCAGTTCTGGCAGCGGGCTTCCCGCCCATAGAGAAAATTTTGTATTTGCCTTTTCAGTATCTCCATTCTCAGTGAAAATAATCTTTGCTTCCTGATGCTGTTCGCCGGTTTTGAATATGTTGGTAAGTAGTTCTCCGGGTTGCCTCGCACCACAAACGTGTTTTAAGAGTCGTACATAACCAGACTTGCCAGTCCCGTTTCGTCCATAGATGATGCAAAGCTGCGCCTTTCCGAACTCCAAAGGCTTACTCAGACACAGTGCATTTATGCCTTTCACATCCCCAACGGATTCCAGACGAAGCGGTGTTGCAGAATCTTGTCCGTCGAGGGCATGAACAGGAAGGCCGGAGTAGACAACTTCCTTACCTATTGCCTCTGATATGCAAATGTATATCAAATCCTCATAGTCCTGTTCCGAAAGAACCACATTCTGAACAATTCGGCGTGCGGCGTCCTGCAACCATTTCGGTCGTTCTTGAAACCAAGCCCAAAGCTCCTGGACAGATGTTGTCATAGCCCCCCCTTGAAGGCTCTTTCTATGATTGATGGTAATAGTGCATTAAGTTGTGCGGTAGCCTCATCGTGCACCTGTCTCAGTCTGTTGACCTCTGTTTGTACTCTATCGAACTCGGCCACAATACGGCATTGCTCACTAAGTGGAATTCCATCCGGGAAAGGAATTGCCATTACCACGCTCTGAGAAATTTTCTTCATCGTGGGGCTTGTTCCCTTGGCGTGTTTTTTCACAAATTCTCTAACCAGTCCAGTTTGAAGCCAAAGCCAGACAAAGCGTGGATCCGCCACCTTCTTATCAACGTTCAGTTTCATGATTAGATCGGGGTATATGCACGGAGTAGGAATACCATCATAGATCGCCACATGGCCGACAAGTTCTGGGGTATTGCTGCGAGTCATCAAAAGGTCCCCACGACTTAACCAGTAATGTGCATCCGGAGCCACCAATTCTGATGTCCGTTTGAAAGCAGAAGAATTGTATTGAAATCCAGTCACCGCAGACAGCATCAATACAAACACCCCTGATACTAAATTATCACATTTAGCGGACCATCCATTCCGAGGCTTATCTATCAGAACACTGGACAACGTCGCTTTGGCTGACATGTGTCCAAAAACAGCCGATGCAGCGGCAAAGAGTAAAGCCTCGATTTCCTCTGATGTCTGTCGATGCAAGACACGGGCTTCGCCAATATGGCCTGCCAACGCTTCAATTCGAGTCGCAATGCGCTTCTGCTCATCCTGTGGTGGGACCGGCATGTTGAGCAAAAGAAATTTAGATGGATTGAGTGTAAGTTTTGACAGGGCAGCCGATCCAGTAGACATCTCTCGGGCTTGCTCCCAGAGAGGGGGGTAGCGAAAAAACCATTTAAGGTATCCCTGGTCAACCTTGGAGCAATCAAGCTCGTATGTTGGAAATTTATCCGAAACAAACATGCCATCCAGGTCAGACCCGACTATGCCAAAAGACCCTTTCCATGCGAACAGCTTATTATAAATGACATCTCCTGCCTTGATTATGTAATGGCTCTTTTTAGCTATTCTGACCGCCGGTTTTAGCTCACGATGGAACGGGCC
>Ga0351900_1131_pt1 | contig 20353 bp, 17 predicted proteins | sample BONcelHT113001D3_FD_205827 | JGI IMG/M metagenome (GOLD analysis project Ga0351900, IMG submission 205827) | Enriched cells from coal bed in the Powder River Basin, Montana, United States - BONCAT cells T11 rep1 HSBNCT.T11.300.1.D3 ...
ACAGATGCGGCTTTTGACGCTCTGCCACCAGGAACTTTGGCAGCTTTACTGGCTGACATTCCTGCGCTTACTGACATCCTTCTTTACCATGTTGTTGGTGCAAAAGCAATGAGTAGTGACCTTAGTTTTGGTCAAAGCATTGAAACTTTGCTTGGAAAAAATGTAACCGTGGTTTTTCTAAACGGTAATGTTTACATCAACAATGCTCTTGTAACGGTAGCCGATTTGGAAGCCGACAATGGAGTCGTTCATGTTATTGATGCAGTTCTTCTGCCGCCTGCATCGTTACCAGCAACTGTGATGGATATTATTAGTGGCAGTCCTGTTCACCGGGATTTGGATTTTGCATTAAGTGCAGCCGGATTGGACGATGATTTGCAGGGCGCAGGACCCTTTACTGTTTTCGCACCAACTGATGCAGCATTCGAGGCATTGCCCGCAGGATTGCTTGATGAACTATTGGCCAATCCGCAGGAATTAGCTAACATTTTGTTGTATCACGCTGTTGGTGCAAAAGCATTGAGCAGCAGTCTCACCAATGGTCAAAAAATCAAAACTTTGTTTGGCAAAAATGTTACAGTAACCATCAATGCAAACGGCGTATTCATAAATAACGCCAAAGTAACCGTTGTTGATTTGGAAGCTGAAAACGGAGTGGTACATGTAATTGACGCTGTTTTAGTTCCATCGGCAGATGTGAAAATTGCTGAAACGGCATCAAAAGGAAAAGTAATTACTGATTCAAATGGAAGAACCCTTTATTTCTTTGCAAGAGATGCAAAGGGAACCTCGCTGTGTACAGGCGGGTGTTTAAATAACTGGCCAATTTTTTATGCTGAAAATATTTTAGCTGGTGCCGGATTAAATCCTGCGGATTTTGGAACAATAGACAGAGGTTCAGGGGTAATGCAGACAACTTACAAAGGATGGCCTCTATATTACCATGTAAATGACACCGAGCCGGGAAACATGAATGGTGAAGGATTAATTGGAAGATGGTTCGTGGCTAAACCCGACTATTCGATAATGATTGTTGACAATCAGTTAACCGGATTAAACGGGGTTAATTACAAAGGCGACTACACTCCCGGAGACGAAGTAATACAGTATTTTACCGATGAAAAGGGAGTTACCTTATATACAAGAAAGTTGGATAATTATAATTTGAACAAATTTACCAGGCCTGATTTTTCCAACAATGGAGTTTGGCCGATTTATGAAGAAACTGAAATTATAATCCCGTCGGTTTTAAACAGTGCTGATTTTGGGGTAATAAATGTTCACGGAAGAAATCAGCTTACTTATAAAGGCTGGCCATTGTATTATTTTGGACAGGATATGATGGTACGTGGAAATAACAAAGGTGTTAGTGTTCCGGTTCCCGGCACATGGCCAGTTCCTGTGAAAGACATGAAATCGCCAAAATACTCTACAGTAGTTGACATTATTGTTAACAGTCCAGTTCACAACACTTTGGAAACTGCAGTAATTGCAGCCGGATTGGTTGAAACCTTGCAGGGACCTGGTCCGTTCACGGTATTTGCGCCGACAGATGCAGCTTTTGCGGCACTGCCTGAAGGTACACTTGAAGCGCTACTGGGAGATATTCCAGCCCTGACCAACATTCTCACTTACCATGTAGTTGGCGCCAAAGCGATGAGTTCAGATTTGAGTAACGGACAGAAAATTGTAACCATTCAAGGCAAGGAAGTCATCGTTACCATTAATGCAGATGGCGTATTCATCAATAATGCAAAAGTAACAGTCTCGGATTTGGAAGCCGAAAACGGAGTGGTACATGTAATTGATGCGGTTTTGATTCCTTCAGCAATGCCAGCCACAGTAGTTGACATTATTGTAAACAGTCCCGACCACAATACGCTCGAAGCCGCTGTAATTGCAGCCGGATTGGTTGAAACCTTGCAGGGACCTGGTCCGTTCACGGTATTTGCACCGACGGATGCAGCATTTGCGGCACTGCCCGAAGGAACTCTTGAAGCGTTACTTGCAGATATTCCAGCGCTGACCAACATCCTGCTCTACCATGCAGTTGGCGCCAAAGCGATGAGTTCAGACTTGAGCAACGGACAGAAAATTGTTACCGTTCAAGGTAAGGAAGTAATCGTTACGATCAACGACGAAGGCGTTTTCATCAACAATGCAAAAGTAACAGTAGTTGATTTGCAAGCCGAAAACGGAGTAGTACATGTAATTGATGCGGTTTTGATTCCTTCATCAATGCCAGCTACAGTAGTTGACATTATTGTAAACAGTCCCGACCACAATACATTGGAAGCCGCAGTAATTGCCGCAGGATTGGTTGAAACCTTGCAGGGACCTGGTCCGTTCACGGTGTTTGCACCGACAGACGCAGCATTTGCCGCGCTGCCAATTGGAGCAATTAATGAATTACTCGAAGACCCAACCGGTGCGCTTACAGACATTCTGCTTTACCATGTGGTTGGCGCCAAAGCGATGAGTTCAGATTTGAGCGATGGACAAACTATAACCACAGTACTTGGTAAAGATGTTAAAGTAACCATCAATGCAGACGGAGTATTCATTAACAATGCCAAAGTAACTGTAGTTGATTTGGAAGCTGAAAACGGAGTAGTGCATGTAATCGATGCAGTATTGATTCCAGTGGATAAAGCAACGTTTCCTATAGACTTTGAAACAAAAACTGATGCCGTGTGGGAAGTTTTTGCTAATGGAGCAGGTGCTGAGGACGATTTTATGGTAATCGTTAACCCTGACTTAACCGGAATTAATACTTCTGATAATGTATTAAAATTCAAGGTAAATGATGGCGCCGATCCATGGGCTGGAGCATTTTCAAATTCATATGCTCCGGTTGAATTCACTGAAGAGATGAATAAAGTGACCATGATGGTTTGGAAATCGGTAATCAGCCCTGTAGCTTTTAAAGTTGAAGCAAGCACAAACGGAGGTCCTGTTACTGAAGTGAAAGTTTCAAATACAGTGACCAACCAATGGGAAAAACTAACATTTGATATGAGTGCCTTAGTTGGTTATTCATACGATAGAATTGTGATTTTCCCCGATTTTCCCAATACCAGGACTTCCGGAACTACAGTTTATGTGGACAATATCCAATTAGAAAAGAAAACGACAGTAGTTGATATTATCGTGAACAGCGATGCGCATAACACTTTGGAAGCCGCAGTAGTTGCAGCCGGATTGGTTGAAACCTTGCAGGGACCTGGTCCGTTCACGGTATTTGCGCCGACAGATGCAGCATTTGCAGCGCTGCCCGAAGGAACAATTGAAGCGCTTTTAGCTGATATACCTGCACTGACCAATATTCTGCTTTACCACGTAGTTGGCGCCAAAGCAATGAGTTCAGACCTGAGCAACGGACAGAAAATTGTTACAGTTCAGGGCAAGGAAGTAACCGTTACCATCAATGCGGACGGAGTATTCATAAACAACGCAAAAGTAACTGTAGCTGACCTTGAAGCCGACAACGGAGTTGTGCATGTAATTGATGCAGTACTTCTGCCTCCGGTTGACAAAGCAGCATTTCCAATTGACTTTGAAACAATGACTGATGCCGTGTGGGAAGTTTTTGCTAATGGAGCAGGTGCTGAAGACGATTTTATGGTGATTGCTAACCCTGACAAAACAGGTATCAATACTTCTGATAATGTGTTAAAATTCAAGGTAAATGATGGTGCTGATCCATGGGCTGGAGCATTCTCAGATTCGTATGCGCCTGTTGAATTTACTGAAAACTCGCACATAGTTACCATGATGGTATGGAAATCGGTTATCAGTCCTGTAGCCTTTAAAGTGGAAGCCAGCACAAATGGCGGGCCGGTTACTGAAGTGAAAGTTTCAAATACACTGACCAATCAATGGGAGAAACTTACATTTGATCTGAGTGCCTTAGTTGGTTATTCATACAACAGAATTGTGATTTTCCCCGATTTTCCCAATACCAGGACTTCAGGAACTACGGTTTATATTGATAATATTGAAAAAGTAACCGCATTGCCTGAAACAGTAGTTGACATTATTGTAAACAGTGCAGACCACAATACTTTGGAAGCCGCAGTTATTGCCGCCGGATTGGTTGAAACCTTGCAGGGACCTGGTCCGTTCACGGTATTTGCGCCGACAGATGCAGCATTTGCAGCGCTGCCCGAAGGAACAATTGAAGCGCTTTTAGCTGATATACCTGCACTGACCAATATTCTGCTTTACCACGTAGTTGGCGCCAAAGCAATGAGTTCAGACCTGAGCAACGGACAGAAAATTGTTACAGTTCAGGGCAAGGAAGTAACCGTTACCATCAATGCGGACGGAGTATTCATAAACAACGCAAAAGTAACTGTAGCTGACCTTGAAGCCGACAACGGAGTTGTGCATGTAATTGATGCAGTACTTCTGCCTCCGGTTGACAAAGCAGCATTTCCAATTGACTTTGAAACAATGACTGATGCCGTGTGGGAAGTTTTTGCTAATGGAGCAGGTGCTGAAGACGATTTTATGGTGATTGCTAACCCTGACAAAACAGGTATCAATACTTCTGATAATGTGTTAAAATTCAAGGTAAATGATGGTGCTGATCCATGGGCTGGAGCATTCTCAGATTCGTATGCGCCTGTTGAATTTACTGAAAACTCGCACATAGTTACCATGATGGTATGGAAATCGGTTATCAGTCCTGTAGCCTTTAAAGTGGAAGCCAGCACAAATGGCGGGCCGGTTACTGAAGTGAAAGTTTCAAATACACTGACCAATCAATGGGAGAAACTTACATTTGATCTGAGTGCCTTAGTTGGTTATTCATACAACAGAATTGTGATTTTCCCCGATTTTCCCAATACCAGGACTTCAGGAACTACGGTTTATATTGATAATATTGAAAAAGTAACCGCATTGCCTGAAACAGTAGTTGACATTATTGTAAACAGTGCAGACCACAACACTTTGGAAGCCGCAGTTATTTCAGCCGGATTGGTTGAAACATTGCAGGGACCTGGTCCGTTCACGGTATTTGCGCCGACAGATGCAGCTTTTGCAGCATTACCCGAAGGTACACTTGAAGCGTTACTGGGAGATATTCCGGCCCTGACCAACATTCTGCTTTACCATGTAGTTGGTGCCAAAGCGATGAGTTCAGACCTGAGCAACGGACAAAAAATTGTTACCGCTCAGGGTAAGGAAGTAACCGTTACCATCAATGCTGACGGAGTTTTCATCAACAATGCAAAAGTAACTGTAGCTGATCTGGAAGCAGAAAACGGAGTGGTACATGTTATCGATGCAGTATTGATTCCGACTACTACGAACATTTCACGTCTGGATGAACTAACATTTGATATTTATCCAAACCCGGCAACTGATTATATCCGCATCAATTCAAATATTGGAATTGAAAGTTTGATTATCAGGGATATTACAGGACGGGTTGTAACTCAAATGAACAATTTAAGTTCATCAGAAAGAATTGAACTCAACGGTTTCAAATCGGGTATGTACCTGGTTACCATGAAAAACGGAAATTCAGTTTCCACAAAGAAACTGATTGTAAGATAAGGCTTTGTTCATTTTTTTGTTTACGAGGTGATAGAGGATTTGTGTTGTGGAAATCAACATTAATTTGAACAATTACCTGACTGGTGTATCAGATGAAATAAATTCGGATGCACTACTTTAAAAAAGGTTGCCGGTTTATCCGGCAGCCTTTTATTCTTAAAATTATTTATGGAAACAGGTTAAAATAAAAAGAAATCAAAATGAAAACAATAATTGTGATAGTGTCGATAGTAGTGGTAATAATTTTAATAACAGGAATTTACACCATGACAAAAGGAAAAACGGAAACCCAGAAATACGAGGTTATTTACACCAGGAAAAATTTTGAAATCAGGTTTTATCCCGAAGCTATTCTGGCTACAGTCGAGATGAATGGTTCGTACGATAACTCGCGAAATTCAGGATTCAAGGTACTTGCAGGTTATATTTTCGGAGGCAATGAAGAAAACACACAAATCGCCATGACTTCACCGGTTCGGATGTCGGGTAACGAAAAACTGAATACAATGAGTTTTGTTTTGCCATCGGAAATGGAATTTGATAAACTGCCTGTTCCGAAAAATAAGAACGTAAAATTGCACAAATCGAAGCCAATGTACACTGCCTCTGTAAGATTTGGCGGGTATGCAAGCGAGGCGGATATTTCAAAACACAGGGAAAAGCTGTCTGAAATTCTGAAAGAACTTAATATTCAGCACACAAACCAGTTTGAATATCTTGGATATAATCCGCCATTTCAGCCTGTAAACCGGAGAAATGAGATGCAGGTTGAACTGGTTGGTTTTAAACAGGGAATGTTACCCTGAATAACAGGGAATTTTCTAATTTTAAAATTATATCCTGTAAGTTGTCGTCAGGCTTCAGTACGCGTGTTGGATTATAAAATAAAGACATGGCTTTACACCGTTAATTAATACACCTCGTCATGAGTTCCCAAATCGACAAAAATTGCCTTTCTAGGTTTTTCATCTGTGAAAAAAAATACAACCCGAAGGTCGTATTCAATTGAAAAACTCCACAGTCTTTTCAATTTTCCTGATAATTTATGTGTTTTAAGTTTTGAATCAAAAGGATCATAAATAAACAGCTCCAACCTTTACCAGAACTCCCTTTCACTTTCCGTTGATTTGACTCTTTTTCTGAATACTTTTTTGAAGGAATCACTAAATGAAACTTCCATCAGATTATTTTTTTTAGTTCATCCAATTCCGATTAGAATTTAAGTTTACCCGATTGATATTCTTCACTGGCTTTTTTAAAATTGGTCACTATTTCATTTCTTCTTTCCTCGGAAATATTATGTTCTAAAAGATTTTTCAACTCTATCTTTTCATCAAGGGGCAAACTGTAAATTTTATCCACCATATCATTAAACCGGAATGCCAGTGTTCCCATATCATCTTATTTTGTGACAAATATAACTAATTTTCTTTCTTTCATTTACCCCCAAAATTAACAGAGAAGTTACTTTGCTTGTTCAATGTGAATTCTAAAAATCAGTATCGGCTTTGTCGATTTCCAACTCTTCAATCCAGATGTTCCGGTATAAAACATCGTGGCCTTCAGCCTGCAGTTTTATTCCGCCGGGAACATCCGTAATTCCTTTTCCTCCGTCGTTTCCACCGTCAAGTCCTGAATTTGGGCCGCCCCAAACCTGGTTGATGGGCACATTTACATGTACTTTTTGCCCGTTGAAATAAACGGTAACCATCGCTTTTTCAGTTAGTTTGCCATCTTTAAAGCGGGCTGCCCTGAACTGAATATCATAAGCATTCCATTTACCCAGACCGTTGTATGCAAAATAGGGCGATTCGGTTTCGTTAATCACTGTTGCCAAACCGTGGCGGGTTGAATCGCCGTCGAGAATCTGAATTTCGTAGCGGTTTTGCAGATAAACACCGCTGTTGCCCCCTTTTTTGGGAATCAGAAACTCAACATGCAGCCTGAAATCGCGAAACTCTTTTTTTGTAACAATGTCGGCCGCACCGTATAAACCTCCGGCAGCCGCGGGATCGTTGCTGTTCATCACAGTTCCCTTGTCAACCGGATCGGGTTGAATTTCCCATTTAATGGGCATTTGAGCCTTAAAACGTGGGCCTTCCCAGTATTTCCAGTTTTCGTGAAGCATTTTTTCCGAGCCATCAAAAAGTACTTCCGCTTTTTTAGGCGCTTTTACACCAACACCGGTTTTTTCTTTTGGAGGTAAAGCAGCTCCTGTTGAAACAATAAAAAGGATTAAAACAGCGATGACAAATGTTGAATTTTTCATGAGATAAAGTTTTTATGGTTTAGGAAAGCAAGGTAAGAAATTTGTTAGTTACTGTAAAGCTGATTTTTGATTTTTAATAAAAAGAAATGTCGATTTTTATTGCAAGGCCCACTCAACGGCCTTTTCGGCATGAATTGCAGTAGTATCGAAAACGGGAATGCTGACATCTGATTTTGAGATTAGCGATGGAATTTCGGTGCAACCCAGAATTACGCCTTCCGTGCCTCTTTTTTCGAGATTACCAATAATTTGCTGAAATTTCAGGCGCGATTCTTCTTTTATAACACCTTGAACCAATTCGTTATAAATGGTATTGTGAATGATTTCACTATCATTTTTGTCCGGGATGATAACTTCGATACCAAATTTGTTGAAAATGTAGGTTTTGTAAAAATCCTTTTCCATGGTGAACTTCGTACCCATCAGCGCCACTTTTTTCAGACCCGTTTCGGCTATTTTTATTCCGGTTGCATCAGCAATGTGCAGAAACGGAATTGAAATATTATCAATGATAGCCGGACTGCACAAATGCATGGTATTGGTGCAAAGTATCACAAAATCGGCTCCGGCGGCTTCCAGTTGTTTTGCTGATTGTATCATCATTTCTTCAAGCGATTTCCAGTCTTCCGAAAACTGTAGTTCCTGTATTTTTGCAAAATCAACTGTTACCATTATGCTTTTGGCACAATGGTACCTGCCAAGTAATTCATTGGTTTTACGATTAATAATATTGTAATAAACGGCTGAAGATTCCCAGCTCATTCCACCGATAAGGCCTATTGTTTTCATATATTTATATTTGACATTGTTAGTATCAGGTATCAAGACAGGATTAGTATCAAGTATCAGGACTTTTTGAAAATTGGTTGTTGATTATTCTTTATTGGATATTTTCACTGGCTTTTGGCTTCTGGCTTCTGGCTGCCTACTTTTTACTGCCTACTGCTTCCTGCCGCTTTACTCTCCGCCTCTGCCTTCGCCTCCGCCTTCGCCTCCGCCTCCGCCTCCGCTCTCCGCCCTTAGCCCTTTGCTCCCTGCCCTTCCCGGTACTTCATTTGCATTCCCCTCAAAAAATTACGTAAAATCTGGTCTTTGCATTCGCGGTATTGCTCCTGTCCGGGTTTGCGGAAAAAGGCGCTTAATTCGTGTTTGCTGATTTGCAAATCTGCCAGTTTAAGCAACTCTAAAATGTCTTCATCTTTTAAGTTTAGGGCGATTTTAAATTTGCGAAGAATAATATTGTTGGTGAGTTGTTTTTCGGGAATAGGTTGCGGACCTTCCTTTTTCCCGCGTTTTTCAATAATAACACCATTAAGGAATGCAGCAAGTTGAAAACCGGACAGTGTAACATAATCGGGGTCAATGTCTTTTTTCAGCCACTGGCTAATTTCTTCGCGTGTAGCTTTTATTCCGCCCAGCGAAAAAATTCCCATCATTTTCGAATCGTTTAAATCGAGGGCATAACGGGTGCGGCGTAAAATATCGTTGTTGTCCATCTCTAATCAGACTCGGTTTTATTTGGTAACAGAAATGCCACTGCCATAAAAATCAGTGCAAAAGGACCGGCAATAAAAAGCGAAGGGAGATTATTTATCAGGGCAGGAAATTTTGAGTTTGTTGTTTCGGCTATGGACACGGCCCCACCTGCAATTGGGTCAAACAGTGTTGTATCTTTTATTATTCCAAAAATCAGCATATAAAAAAATGCACCAAGTAGTCCGCCCAAAATAAAAACAATGGCGTCTTTTCTTCCTCTGCCGGCGGCTACAAGGCTTGTGCCGGGGCAGTAACCACCAATGGCAAAACCAATTCCGAGTATCGCCCCTCCAATAATTACCCCGGGGTATGTTTTTTTGATGCTTAAATGGCTGGCGTCTATCACATTCAATGCAAGTAAAATGAAAAGGATCAAGCTGCTAAAACCAATGGCGAAAAGAATTACTTTCATCAGGTGAAAATCCTTGAGTCGAAGCATGTTTATGATTTTCTGGGGATTGGAAGCTTTTGCCCTGTCTAATGCAAAACCAAATGCGGTACCAAGAATGATGGCAAGTAAAATGTTCATGTTTTCGGGTTTTTTGATTTGAATAACAGTATTGCAACCGGGATTGCCGTTGCAAAAGCGCCCGCTGCAAAAAGGTAACCGCTTAATGATGTCTGCATCATTCCGCTCATCATGTGTCCGCTGGTGCATCCATCGGCCAGGCGCGCGCCAAACAGTACAAAAAAACCTGCCATAAATACAAACATCAAACGTTTTTTTGGATTTGAACCAAACCGTTCACGCCAAACTACCGGACTTAATTTATCGTTGTCGGGGAGTTTCTTTTTTGAAAAAAGGCCCGATAAAAAACCGCCCAGAATCATACTTAATACAAAAACAATCCCGTAATTAAGTGGATTGGCCACGCTCTCCGCCAATGTCCCTCCGCCTTTATTTAAATAAGCGTTGGTACTTGAATAAGCCGTTTCAGCACCCTCGTTTTGAGTAATCAATCCCGGCGAAAAAATATTCCAAACCACACCGTTTATGATTACAAATTCAGTGGAAACCCCAACAGGTTTTATTATCCACACGGCTGCAAGGAAAACGGCTCCAAGAAAAATACCTCCCTGAAGCCAACTCAAATTTTGTTTCATTATTTGCTGATTTGAACCTTAACCGCGGTTGGTCCGCGCTGACCCCGTTCAACCTCAAAGGTTACCAGGTTACCTTCCCTGATTTCACCCATAACGTTGTTGGCATGGACAAATACGTCCTGTTTCGTTTCCAGATCTTTAATGAATCCAAAACCTTTCGATTCATTATAAAACGAAACTGTACCTTTTCTAACCGGATCTACCTCTTCTGCGCTTCCTTTGGGTACGCTGACGGCAATATCTTCAAGTTTAATTTCGGTTTTGTTTCCCGGATCAATTGGTTCGCTTGTGATTACACCATTTTCGTCAACATAGGCAATCATGTCATCGAATGTTGATTTTTCACCGTCTTTTTTTGCCAGCTTTTTGGCAATTTTATCTTTTCTTTTTTTCTCTTTTTTGTTCCTGACGTCTTTTTTGTTAAAAGATTCCTGCGATCTACCCATAAATGATTTAAATTATAATTATTTGTTCTTTTTAAAATGTTACTTCTTCGTATTCGATACTATGTTTTAAAAGGTTTCGTAATTTTACCAATGCGCTGTTTTTTATTTGTCTTATCCGCTCAGTTGAAGTCCCGAATTTCACCGCAATATCATAAAGCGATAATACCTGTGAATTGTTCAATCCGTAACACATTGTCAGTACACCTGACTCACGATCAGTAAGTTTGCCGATGGCACGCTGTATATTTGTCCTTACCGATTCGTCGATTAAATGATTGTCAGGGGCAGCGAAATCTTCATTCTGAATGATATCATACAAACTGAAATCGCTTTCGCCATTGTTCACTAAAGGCATATCGAACGAAATCTGTTTCTTTTTTATTGAATTTGCAGTTTCAACTTCCTGCAGCGATATTTCGAGGTATTTTGCAATTTCGGAGTTTGTGGGTTCACGCTCCAGTTGTTGCTCCAAAAAAGGAATAGCTTTTGAAATTTTGTTAATCGACGAAATCCGGTTTAATGGCAACCGCACAATGCGGGTATGTTCTGAAATGGCTTCCATTATCGACTGGCGAATCCACCATACCGCGTATGAAATAAATTTAAATCCCCGTGTTTCGTCGAATTTTGTAGCTGCCTTCACAAGGCCCAGATTTCCCTGGTTGATTAAATCGGGGAAAGAAAGTCCCTGATTTTGATACTGTTTGGCCACCGAAACCACAAACCGGAGATTTGCCACAACCAATTTTTCGAGTGCAACTGTATCGCCACCTCTGATGCGAACAGAAAGCGACACTTCCTCCTCGGCTGATATCAGCGAATATTTATTGATGTCCTGAAAGTAACGCACGGTGGATTGGTCGTTGCGCTGAGTGATTTGTTGTGTTATTTTTAATTGTCTCATGCAGAATTTAATTATTCAAACAAATACCTTTATGCTGAAAATAACACTGGTTTTGTTTTACTTAAAAAGGTAATAGCAAAAATTTTAGATTTAAAAAATGGTCATCGATGAACCAATAACTGAAAAGGAACAGTAGATAAAGCACAAATTCTCAAATCCCAAACTTTTGCAAATATAGGGTTATATTTCGAGATTACCATTGGAAATCAGGAAGGTGTTGGTTAAATGTTTGTCAATGCAAAATGAATCTTGTTTTAAGGATCAGGATTTTAATAAATGGCTGTAAATTCTGTAATTTTCATCACCGAAAACGCAAAAGATCACTTGTTCAATTCCGGAAATGTTTTCAAGAAAAGAGGCCACTGTGGTAGTGGCAATTTCGGCTGCCTCATTTTTCGGATAACCATAAACACCAGTACTGATGTTGGGGAATGCTATCGATTTTACACCATTTTCAACAGCTACTTCCAGACTTCTCCGGTAGCAGGAAGCCAGTTTTTCAGGTTCGCCCGATTTACCTCCATGCCAAACCGGACCAACCGTGTGGATCACAAATTTTGCAGGCAGGTTGTAACCTTTTGTAATTTTTGCATCGCCGGTTTCACAACCGTTCAATGTGCGGCATTCAGCCAGCAACTCTTTTCCTGCTGCCCGGTGAATGGCTCCGTCAACCCCGCCGCCGCCCAGCAAACTTGTGTTGGCAGCATTTACAATGGCATCCACTTTCAATGTGGTTATATCGCCAGGGAATAATTTGATGTTCATATTTTTTAATGCTATAATGCTATAATGTTTTCCTTCAATCTCAATCAATCTCAATCAATCACAATTAATCACCACTAATCACCACTAATCACCATCAATCTCCAACAATCTCTCCCAATTTCTTTTCTCTTCTTCCTGCTTTTTCTATTTTTACTTCACTAAATTACTAAAGCATTTTACCATGAACAAACTAAACTTCATCTTTTTCTTTTTACTGATTACCGGGTTCAATTCTTTTGCACAACCCATTTCACTTCATCCGCAAAATCCTCATTATTTTTTGTTTAAAGGAAAGCCAACGGTTTTAATTACTTCCGCAGAACATTATGGCGCAGTTTTGAATGCTGATTTCGATTTTAAAAAATACCTGCAAACCATGCATGATGAGGGAATGAATTATACAAGGATTTTTGTCGGTTCGTATGCTGAAGTTCCCGGAAGTTTTGGCATTCAGAATAATTCGCTTGCGCCGGTAGTGGGCAGTTTTATTGCTCCCTGGAAACGGGTGGATGAACCTGGTTTGTTCAGGGGCGAGAAAAAATTCGATTTAAATGAATGGAATCCTGAATATTTCAGCAGGTTAAAAGATTTTATTTTGCTTGCCGATGAACTCGGAATTGTAGTGGAAGTCACCTTTTTTTGTTCAACTTACAACGATAATATCTGGGAACGAAACCCTTTTAACCCGGGAAACAACATCAACAGCATTCCAATCAACCTCGAACGGCAAAAATCGAACACGCTTGCAAACAGCATTCTGACGGGTTTTCAGCAAAAACTGGTTGAAAAACTGGTAACCGAACTTAACGGATTCGACAATGTTTTTTATGAAATTCAAAATGAGCCCTGGTCGGATGACCCTCAAAAAGTGATGCGGTTGCTAAAAACACTCGACCCCGAGCCTGAAAAAGGAAGTTGGTTTAAATGGGCAGAAATGGCGTCATCGGCTTCGCTTGAATGGCAAAAGTTAATGGCCAAAACTGTTGTGGAAACAGAAGCGCAGTTGCCTAAAAAACACATCATTGCACAAAATTACACCAATTTTGTGCACTCACTCGACGACGTAGATCCTAATATTTCAATCCTGAATTTTCATTATGTATGGCCCGAAGCAGTGTGGTACAATTACGGCTGGAACCGCCCGGTGAGTTTCGATGAATCAGGTTTTGCGGGAAGTTCGGATTCTACGTATCTGCGGCAGGCATGGCAGTTTATGATGGCCGGCGGGGCAGTTTTTAATAACCTCGATTACTCGTTTTATGTTGGAAAGGAAGATGGAACAGGCGTTAACAATGCTCCCGGCGGCGGAAGTGCTAATCTGAGAAAACAACTCACCTATTTACGCTCATTTATTGAATCGTTCGATTTTGTACAAATGCAACCCGATTTTAATGTTGTCGTGCATTCGCCGGGTTTGCAGGTTCATGCAATTTCTCAATCCGGCGCTCAATATGCGATGGTTTTTACAGGGGTGGCGTCAAAATCGGTAAAACTGAATTTGCCCAAAGGAAAGTATAACTTTGAATTTATATCTCCCTACTCGGGTAAAACGCTTAAAAAAGGATTCTTCAAACAAAAAAAATCTGGTGTTTACGAATTGAAATTGCCTGAATTTGAAGAAATGGTTGCTTTAAAAATCATTAAGTAATTCATGGAGTTCAATATAATCTATGTTGCATAGTTATTTCTGATTGCCAAAGAAAAACCTTGATGTATGTTTTTTGTTTGATAAATAACTATGGAAATGAAAGAAATTATTAAATCGAAACGGATTCAGATTATTTTTTTACTGGCCGGTGCAGCCGGAGGTTTTCTCTACTGGCGGTTTATTGGTTGCAACAGCGGAACGTGTGCAATTAAATCAGTTTGGTACTGGAGTACTTTATGGGGAGCTGCTGTTGGTTACCTGGTTGGCGATTTTGTTATGGATTTAGTGAATAAACGGAGTAAAAAGAAAGAGGGGATCGAACAATGAATCCAAGATTTTTGAATATCATCAATTCGAACAAACCGGTCGTTGTCGATTTTTATGCCGAGTGGTGCGAGCCGTGCAAATTGGTTCCTTCTATTTTAAAAGAGGTAAAATCGGAATTACGCCGCAATGTAAAAATCGTTAAAGTTGATGTGGATAAAAACCCATTGATTGTCAACAGGTACCAGGTTCAAAGTATTCCGACAGTAATTGTCTTTAAAAATGGCAAACCCTGCTGGACAGGAGTTGGGCTGCGTCCGGCACACGAAATAAAATCGGCTTTACTTGAACATATTAATGTGTAGCTGAGGAAACGGCTTCATCCACCAGTTTTTTCATTTTACTGAAACCTGTTTTTGCGACTTCCATCGCATCTTTTTCCCAGTAGCTTTTATTAAACAACTCAAGCGACAAAACTTTATTTCCACCTGAATTATGCAAGTCTGTAATAATTTGCCTGAAAGGTGCTGCACCGTCGCCCGGGTAAACACGGTCGCTGTCGGTTTGCTTTTCGCGGGGAATATCTGCCACAAAATCGTTAAAATGAAATATTTCTATGGCGCTGCCCGAAATTTGTTTCAGACTGTGGTAGCCGCTGCCACCGCGAAACATGTGATAAACATCGGGTAGAATACAGGCTTTGGGGTGGTTGGCTGCCGTTGCGATAAACAAAGCCTGCGAAATATGAAACAAACTTGTAGATGCGCCCCAGAATTCAAGTTGTGGGGTAACTCCGGTGCTGTCGCCGATTTCAAGAATTTTCAGGTACCGTTCCGCCACTTCAAACCAATCGGCGATAGGTTCGTTGTACTTTCCGGCAGGTGGCGCTGCAATTCGTTTGCAGCCAATTTGTGCCAGCAAATCCATCTCCTTTTTCAGTTGTTCAATCCCTGCTTTTCGTTTGACATCATCGTCCACAATCCATTCAGCAAATCCAATGGCATTTTCTATTTTCAACCCCAAATCATCGGTATATTTTTTCAGGTCTTTTAAACTGCCGCCTTCATCAATATATTTCTGAAGGTCGCGAATCCAGATTTCAATACCATCGTATCCAGCTTTGGCAGTTATTTCAAACTCCTTTAAAAACCCAACTTTCTGGCCCGAAATGGTGCTGGTATTCAGACAATATGAAAATTGACCGGTTTTTGTTTTCTCAGCGGCTGAACTGGTTTTTGGCAGTATCATTGCACCTCCGCCCAGTAATGCCAGGCTTTTTAGAGTGTCTCTTCTTGTAATCATTTTGTTTCGAATTAGTTGATTTTCAAAAATAGTAATATCACAAATAAAAAGGTTAGTAATTCATCTGTTTAAATTCAAATATTATCTTTAGCTGAAGAATTAACCGAATAAATTGACGATGAGACGATACCTTTACTTTGTAACTTTTGTGGCCGCGCTGGGGGGATTGATGTTTGGTTTTGAAACCGCTGTTATCAACGGCGCCATTCATTATGTAGCCGAACATTTTCAGTTAAACCCGTTTATGAAGGGTTTTGTTGTGAGTACCGCGCTCGCTGGATGCGTAATTGGCGCTTTGTTTATTGGCAAACCTGGCGATAAATATGGGCGAAGGTACATGCTGAAAATAATGGCTTTTTTATTTCTTATTTCGATGATTGGAACCGGTTTGGCAACCAACATCTGGATTTTTGTTGTTGCCCGTTTTGTGGGCGGAATTGCCGTTGGCGGCGCTTCGGTTTTAACGCCAATGTACATTTCTGAAGTATCGCCGCCAAAATTACGCGGGCGTTTGGTGGCAACAAATCAACTGGCCATTGTAACCGGTATTCTGGTAGCTTTTTTCTCTGATTATATGATTGACAGTATTTTGCACGGAAGCTGGCGCTGGATGTTTTTAGCCGGAATTATTCCATCGGCAATTTTATTCGTTTTACTGTTTTTTATCACCCGCAGTCCTCGCTGGCTGATGAAAGTGGGACGTGAAGACGAAGCCCGGCAGGTTATCCGGCGTGTAAATCCCGATGAAGATTTGGAAGAAATGGTGCTCTCCATACAAAATTCGTTAAAATCGGAAGGTGGGGGAAGAAGTGTTTCCATTTTTAAAAAACCTTATCTGCGCCTTGCAATCATCGGAATTGCGGTAGGAATGTTTAACCAGTTCGCGGGCATCAATGTAATTATGTATTACTCCACCGATATTTTTCGTGATGCAGGTTTTTCGGGTGAATCGGCGCTTTTTCAATCGGTTTTGATTGGCGTTACCAACCTGGTTTTCACCATTATCGCCATGACCTTTATCGACCGTTTCGGGCGCAAATTCCTGCTTTATGTAGGCGCCTCCGGAATGTCGGTTTTTCTTGGATTATTTAGCTGGGCGTTCATCTCCGATAATAAATCGGGGTTTATCCTGCTCGCGTTGTTAATTGGTTATATCGCATTTTTTGCTTTCTCGCAGGGCGCGGTTATCTGGGTTATTCTTTCCGAAATGTTTCCAAACAGTGTGCGGTCGCAGGGAACTGCAATGGGGTCGTTTTCGCACTGGATATTTAATTTCGGGATTGCCTTGCTTTTTCCGGTGTTTTCCACAAAATTTGGCGTTGGCCCGGTATTTATATTTTTTACGGTGGCCACCCTGTTAAGTCTTTTGTTTTACAGGTTTGCCCTTGTTGAAACCAAAGGAAAAACTTTGGAAGAGATTGAGAAAATGGTGTTGAAGAAATAAATGGTGTTTCGAACACCCTTCGACTACGCTCTGGGTGACAGTCAGACTGAGCGCAGTCGAAGTCTGGTTTCACAACCAAATGGACATTGAAATAAAATTTGAAAAAATGAGATTAAAGATTAGTTTATTATTCATTGCTGTTTTATTCAGCACAATCATCGCCAATGCCCAAAATGGAGATAATAAAAATCTCTGTGTCGGCGCTTATTACACTGAAGAGGAAGGAGCTGCAAATCTTTTAATATCGAGAGAATCTTATCAGACAAAAGAAGAGTGGCTGCAACGCACAGAAATAATCAAACAGGGAATTCTGGAAGGCGCCGGACTGGTTCCGTTTCCTGAGAAAACGCCTTTAAATGCGCGTTACACAGAAGAAAGAAAATACGATGGTTACTCGGTTAAAAACGTGGCCATTGAAAGTTTGCCCGGTGTTTTTGTGACGGGGAGTTTATATATGCCCGAAAAAAAGAGCAAAAAAATGGCAGGCATATTATCTACTCACGGACATTGGGCAAAACCCGATGATTATGGACGGTATCGCGCAGATGCGCAAAACCGTTGTGCCAGTTTTGCCCGGATGGGCGCCGTGGTTTTTTCTTATGATATGGTGGGTTACGGCGAAATGCAGGACGTTGGCTGGGAACACATACACCCGCTGGCGTTTAAACAGCAGTTGTGGAACAGTGTCAGGGCGCTTGATTTTCTGTTATCTCTCGAAAATATAGACCCTGAAAGGATTGCCATAACCGGCGCTTCGGGCGGAGGAACACAGGCATTTATGCTCACCGCCATCGACGACCGGATTAAAGTTTCGGTCCCCGTTGTTATGGTTTCGTCGCATTTTTTTGGAGGGTGTGTTTGCGAAAGCGGAATGCCGGTGCATAAAAGCGACCATCATCAAACCAACAATGTCGAAATTGCTGCCATTGCCGCGCCGCGCCCGTTATTGCTCGTTTCGGTCGGGGGCGACTGGACAAAACATACTCCCGAAGTTGAATTTCCGCACATTCAGTACATTTATAACCTGATGGTCGCCAAAAATAATGTGGAATATGTTCATCTGCCCGATGACAAACATGGTTACGAACTTTCGAAACGAAAAGCCGTGTATCCGTTTCTGGCAAAACATTTAAAATTAAACCTGAAAGCCATTCAGGATAAAAACGGGGAAATTACCGAAAAAGGGATCGTTATTGAACCGTATGAAAAAATGAAGGTATTTTCGGAATCAAACCCAATACCGGATTATGCCATACTAAAAAATGATGATGTTAAGTGGTGAAAAAACTTTAAAAACAAAAATGAAAAAATACATAATCCTGCTTTCTGTTCTTTTATCGGTTGTAAGCGTGAAAGCGCAGGAAACAGTCATCGAAAAACTTTTCAGGAGCAGTTACCATGTGTGGGAATTGCAACGCAATGGAATTGGGGTTTACCGCGATTCGAAACTTTTTACCGGGGACGATTATCACCCGTGTTCTGTTGCAAATGTTGGAATCGGTCTGATTTCGCTATGCATTGCCGATTCCAGGGGTTGGGATACAAATGCCGCCGCAAAAGCGCTAATCACTTTAAAATCGATGACCGGACACACGCCGGGATTTAAACCTGAACGAAATGCATCCGGTTTTTACCGGCATTTTATTAATATGAACACCGGCGCCCAGGAGTGGAATTCTGAGTTTAGCACCATCGACACCGAAATTCTGGTGGCCGGAGCCTTGTTTGCCAAAAACTACTTTAAAAACGACAGCATCACAAAATATGCCCTCGAAATGTGGAATTCAATTCAGCACGAAAAGGCAATTGCTGATGCAAACAGCGGTAAAATATACTTATCGATGAATGCCAACGGCAATGGAATTTCTGGAAGTGTTACCTCAGTTTACAACGAATACATGATTGTGGCCTGGATGGCAAAAAACGCCACTGAAAATACAAGTTCACCAGCCCATATTTTATGGAATAAGTTTTATGCCGACCCCGACAAACTTCCATTTACCATGTACGGCACAAACCGGGTTTTAACTGATCAGCCCGGAGGTTTTTTGTCGTCGTTTACACATCAGTTTAATTATTACCTATGCCACTATTTCATCACTTCCGAAAAATATCTTGATTATTACAAACAGGCTCTCAATGCCGATAAGGCATGGTGGAAAAACATTTCAACTGCCGCTGAATGGGAGTGGGGGTGTGGCGCCGGAACCGGGCCAACCGGTTACAATGCCGACAAAATCAACGGTAACTCAAACCGAACTGTGTCTCCTCACATCATCGCCGGTTTTCTGCCTGTTTATCCCGAGGCCGAAAATCAACTGGTTGCAATGTGGCAAAGCAAAAAGGGAAGATATGTTTTTCCGCAGTATTCAAAAGATACCATTTTGTGGAGATACAGTTTGGCAAATACAACCTGGAAAGCGCCGGAAGTTCAGGGGATTGATTATTCAACCATGCTTTTTGGTCTGGCAGCTTTACCTCAGTTTCTTGGAAAGGAGTTTTTCATCAAAAACAATAATTTTTTTGATGTTTCAACAGCAGGTAAAACTGAAATTCAAAATAATGATGAAGTATTTGTACTGAAAAATCAGACCAGGGAGAAGCTTGAATTTGCTTTTATTAAACCGGTTGACCCGCCTGTTGAAATACAAATTCTGAATCTGAATTCAGAGATTGTTTTCAGGCAAAAATCTAACAATCAAAACGTTGGTGAGGCCAGTCTGATAACTGTTTCCGGACTGGCAAATGGTGTTTATTTTTTAAGAATCTTACAGAATGATAAAAATCTTGGAGCAAAGAAATTTGTGAAATACTGAAAAAAAACTGTTTGGTAAACTATATTTGTCTGAAAAATAGAAAATAATCAAAGATGAATTTTCTGTCTGTCGTTAGCGCTTTTATTATTACACTTGCTTTACTCTCGTATGGCATTGGGAGTATTGCCGTAATAAGGTTTAAAATAGTTACACCCGGTATTCTTGTTTTTTTAACCCTGGGCGTTTTACTCGATTTTGTTGCCGTAACCATGATGATCATGAATTCTGATAAATCGGCGTTTTCAGCGCACGGATTATTAGGCTATTCAGCCATGCTGACAATGATTATC
>Ga0351900_1132_pt1 | contig 20289 bp, 19 predicted proteins | sample BONcelHT113001D3_FD_205827 | JGI IMG/M metagenome (GOLD analysis project Ga0351900, IMG submission 205827) | Enriched cells from coal bed in the Powder River Basin, Montana, United States - BONCAT cells T11 rep1 HSBNCT.T11.300.1.D3 ...
CTTTCCCCTTTCGTGCATTGAAGTCAATCAGGACGGATACGGCCGACGGTAAAATGCTACAGTTATTGTTGAAACACGATATCGCCGTGTACGCCGCCCATACGAACCTGGATTCGGCCCAAGGCGGCGTCAATGAAGCCTTGGCTGCTTTGTTGCGGCTGCAGGACGTTGTACCGTTGCAGAAAGCGGGACAGCCGTTGGTCAAAATTGTAACTTTTGTACCGACCGGTCATGAACAAGAGGTCTGGACGGCTATGACCGGGGCTGGGGCCGGGCATATCGGGCGCTACAGCCACACTAGTTTTCAGGTTTCAGGTACGGGGACCTTCATGCCGGAAAAAGGCAGCCAGCCATTTATCGGTCAGCAACATCAACTGGCTTCGGTCGAGGAGGTGCGGTTGGAAACCGTCGCGCCGGCAGGACTGACCGACAGGATAGTACAGGCGCTGATTGCGGCCCATCCCTACGAGGAAGCCGCCTATGATGTGTACCCGCTGCAGAATCAACAGTCCGCTGGCGGAATGGGACGGGTGGGAAATGTGATCGAGCCGCTGCCACTTGATCGATTTGCTGAATTCGTCAAACAAGAATTGTCTGTAGACAAGGTCAGGGTGGTGGGCGACTTGTCATCCCTGATTAGTCGGGTGGCGGTTTGCGGCGGCTCGGGAATCGATGTGGCTGGGGTGGCACGTTCCGCAGGAGCTCAAGTGCTAGTGACCGGTGATATCCGTTATCACGAAGCGCAACAGGCTGAGGCCGAGGGAATGTCGCTGGTTGATGCCGGACATTTTGCCACCGAAGTTCCGGTGTTGCCGAAGCTGCAGGATTATCTGCGACAATATTTTCTCGCTGAACGCAACGAATTGACAGTCGATGTTGCCGGGAGTCAGGCTGATATCTGGCGCTTTATCTGAAGCAAATAGCGTCGCGTGAAGAAATAGAGGGGATTTTCTTTTTACGGGAAATCGTGTATAATAACAATGTAATATATGATAATTGTTTTCAACTGACGGGGGCGATAATATGTCGGCTGATATCACGCTCGATATGGCAGTGGCACGTCAAGCGCTGACGATAACTGGCTTGACCGGATCGCAATCGGAAAAAACCCGTTTTCTGCAAATGGGATTTACGCCGGGAACTGCGGTTCAAATCGTTCGCCGGGCACCGATGTCCGATCCTGTCGAGATCAAGGTCCGGGGAACGCACATGATGCTGAGGCTAGTAGAGTGCCAAAATATCAAGGTGGCCTTCGCCGAGTGAACGAGCCAGAAAAGAATATAATTCAGGTGGCTATCATTGGTAACCCCAATGTTGGCAAAAGCGCCCTGTTTAATTCGATTACCGGCGCGAGTCAGATTATTGGCAACTGGTGCGGCAAGACCACTGAAATATGCACTATGGCGGTTCATTATAAAGACAGGGAAGTTCACTTTACCGATCTTCCCGGCATCTATGGCTTTGGAAGTCATTCTTCAGAAGAAGTTCTGGTGAATGATTTTTTGCGTGAAGCGCAGCCGACGGTGGTTGTAGTGGTTCTGGACGCGATGAATCTGGAACGGGGTTTGTATCTGCTGCTGGAGACGCTGGAACGCTATACCCAGGTCATGGTAGTCCTCAATAAGCGCGATTTGGCACAGGAACAGGACATTGTCATCTTTCATGACCGGCTGGAAGCCGAACTTCAGGTTCCGGTCGCCCCGGAAGGGTTGAAAGGCCGCTTTAATCCGGTGGAGTTGTTTGATACGGTTATCGGGGTTGCCGATCAGTTGGCCCCGGTTCGCACTTACACCCTTCGTTATGGGGAGAAAATCGAACGGTTGCTGACCGCCGGCAAAGGGTTGCTGCAAGATTCGCCGTTGGGTAGCGCTCGCTGGCAGTTGTTGAAACAGATGGAAAGCGAAGATGATTCCCTGCAAACCGAGATCATCAGCAGTCGTTATAATGTGGCTGAGGATATTGCTACCCGGATTACATCCCGCCGGTTAACCGGGGTCACTTTTTCCGACAGGCTGGATCGCTGGGTGCTGCATCCGTTGCTGGGCGGACCCTTGATGCTGATGGTATTTGCCGTGATGTTCTTTTTAACTTTTTCAGTCAGCCGACCGGCGTCGGAATGGTTGGCAGAGAGTTTCGACAGTTTGTCGGCAGCGCTGGGAGTTTTTCTGACCGATATCCGGTTGCCGGTTTTGTTTGTCAACTTGATTGTCGATGGCATCATGAAGGGCGTCGGCGCGGCCTTGGGTTTTTTGCCGCAAATGACATTGTTTTTTCTGTTTTATACTTTGTTGCAAGATAGTGGATATATGGTTCGGGTCGTGTTTCTGGCCGACCGGATCATGAGCGCGATGGGAATGAATGGCAAGACTTTTTTGCCATTGGTGCTTGGATGTAGTTGTAACGTCAACGGCATTCTTGCCTCACGGATACTGACCAGCCGTTATGACCGTACCGTTGCCATTCTGGTCAGTTCCTACGCACCTTGTCCAGCTCGGCTGGGAGTGATGGTCTTTTTGGTCTCGGCATTTTTCCTGTCGACGACAGCCACGCTGGTTATGTTGTCGATGCTGGGAATCAGTCTGGCCCTGATGATTATTGTCGCCTATGTGGTGAGTCTGTTCATTCCCCGCACCGGTGAAAGTTCATTTATGATGGAATTGCCGCCTTATCAGAAAACTACGCTGCGAAACCTGTTTCTTGCCACGGGGCGGATGACACTGAATTTTGTTCTGCGAATCCGTAATGTGATTATTGCGGCGTCGATTGTGATGTGGTGTCTGTCGGCTTTTCCGGTCGGACCGTTTGAACAGACTTATATTGCCCGTATCGGACGGTTTCTTGAGCCGGTGGGCAGTCTGATGGGGTTAAACTGGCAACTGATTGTGGCCCTGTTATTCGGAATTGCCGCCAAGGAGAGCGTATTGTCCAGCCTGGGGATCATCTATCATGCGTCGCAGGACAGCGGAAACTTGGCTGAAATTTTGATTCATAACATTTCGCCGCTCACGGCGTTTACCTTTCTGTTGATTTACATGATTTACACGCCCTGCGTGACGACGCTGGTCACCATGTATCAGGAGACCAAAGACTGGCGAATCGTGTTTTATGGCGCGGTCGGCAGCTTTTTATCGGCGGCGGTTCTGGGTGTGATCACTTATCATCTCGGACTGATTTTGTTTTAGCCACTGACCTTGCCGCGATTTTATCCAAATGATTTATCGCAGAACCTTCCGAAGTATGGGGAAGGTTCTTTTTTTATCGAGGAGATATGCTCGGCGGACAGTCATGAGGTTGTGGTCAGATCTTTTATATGAATGGGAAATGTGCATTTTTTCGGATTTGTCAAAATAAATCTGCAAATTACAAAAATATACTTGTCAGACAGAAAGTATAATGATATCATAACAACATGGATAAGTAAGACAACTTGAGGAGGTAAAAGCGATGTATCAGGTTATTTTAGCAGAACGGGAAAAACGGACGGCCAAGGTGGTTGCAGCCTTTTTCCTTGCTGAAACCATACTCGTATCGTTTGCCTTTTTATAATCAAGAAAAGAACATTGTTCATATAATTCCAATAGCCCGTGTTTAATTGACTCATCAACATCCCCCTCTTTACGCCACCGATAGGGTGGCGTTTTTTGTAGCCTTTTCATTGACAAAAAGTAGCCTGTTTTGTTACAATAAATAAAAATATCCTTTAAACTAGTCCTGTGAGGCTGGTAAGGGGTGGTGTACGTTGCGATCGTTCATGCCTTTTTTGCGTGCCTCACACGCAAAGAAGGCGTTTTTTGATGCGGAAGTAACAGCGAAGAAAGGGGTAAGCGCATGAAAAACAGCACGAAGTATATTGAGCAGGCGCTTATTTTAGAGAACCGTAGTCTTGCTACTGGTGTATATCAGCTGGTCGTCAAATCACCACAAATATCAGCGGCTTGCAGTCCTGGACAATTTGTCATGGTGAAGGTTGCTGATTCCAGCGATCCGCTGTTGCGTCGACCGCTGAGCATTGCCGGCGCCGATCCGGATCAAGCTAGCCTGACCCTGATTTATCGGGTGGTCGGTAAGGGGACGGAGCGAATGGAGCAACTCCAGCCGGGTTCGTTTGTCAATGTGATGGGTCCCCTCGGCCGCGGCTTTGATCTGTCGCCGCAACGGTTGTTGCTGGTGGGAGGCGGGATGGGACTGGCCCCGCTATTGTTTGCGGCTGAACGCTGTTGTCCGCAACCGGTTGAGGTGTTGGCCGGAGGGCGAACTGAAAAGGAAATGTTCTGGAACGAGTTGTTTCAGAACCGGTGCGAACAACTGCACATTACCACCGATGATGGAAGTTTGGGGTTCTGTGGAACTTGCGCCGATCTTCTGCCGCAAATGCTGGCTGGAGCCAGATTTGACGGCGTGTTGACCTGTGGGCCGCGACCGATGATGAAGCGCGTTGCCGCGATTGCCGCCCAGGCCGGTCTGCGTACGCAGGTTTCTTTGGAAGAACACATGGCTTGCGGACTGGGTGTTTGCCTTACCTGCACCTGTTCCGCCACTGACGGAGGGACCCGGCAGGTGTGTAAAGACGGCCCGGTATTTTGGGCAGAAGAGGTGGACTGGTCATGAGTAGCTGTCTGCAGACCGACTTGGCCGGGATCAGAATGCGTACCCCGATCATGGTTGCTTCCGGCACTTTTGGCTTTGGCGAGGAATTTTTTGGATTCACCGATTTTACCGACCTCGGGGCTATTGTGGTCAAAGGGATGACCCGTGAACCTCGGCGAGGTAATTCCGGTCGACGGATGGCCGAGACCCCTTCAGGAATGTTGAACTGCATTGGGTTGCAGAACCCTGGCGTCGAAGTGTTCCTGCAGGAAATCCTGCCCCGGATCAAGCAACTCGACACGCCAATCATCGTCAATATCAACGGGAACGTCCAGGAAGATTATGCCTATTTGGCTGAAGTCCTTAACGAAAGCGGTGTTGACGCGCTTGAAGTGAATATATCCTGTCCCAATACCCGACATGGTTGCATGGCTTTCGGCGTGATCCCGGAAACAGCGGCAGCGGTAACCGCTGAGGTAAAAAAACGGACCCGGTTGCCGGTGATTGTCAAACTCTCGCCCAATGTGACCGACATCGCCGAGATTGCCAAGGCGGTGGAAGCAGCCGGAGCTGACGCAGTATCTCTGATTAATACATTGGTAGGGATGGCGATTGATATTCAGACCTGGCAGCCTGTTCTGGGCAACGTAGTGGGGGGACTGTCCGGCCCGGCTGTCAAACCGGTCGCGTTGCGGATGGTCTGGCAGACGGCCCAGGCAGTCAAGATTCCCGTCGTGGGGATGGGCGGAATATCGACGGCGGATGATGCCGTGGAATTCATGTTGGCAGGCGCCAGCGCGATCGCGGTCGGAACGGCGAACTTCATCAACCCGCGAACGGTCAATGAAATTGCCGCCGGGTTGCGAGCTTATCTGGCTCAGCGTGAACTGTCGCAGGTCGGCGAGCTTGTCGGTAAAATCAGGACAGGAGTGTGATCAAGTCATGATGAAGACGAAGGATCGATTGATTGTCGCTCTGGATGTTTCCAGCCTTGATAGTCTGACCCAAACCGTGGATCTCCTGGGTGATGCGGTCAGCTATTATAAAATTGGCATGGAGTCTTTTTATAGCCTGGGTACGGCGTCGCTGGACCTGATGAGGCTGAAGCAGAAAAATGTATTTCTTGATTTGAAACTGCACGATATTCCCAATACTGTCGCCCGTAGCGTCAAGGCGCTGTGTTGTTTTTCACCGTCCATGACCACCATCCATGCGGCTGGAGGGCCGTCGATGCTGAAGTCAGCAGTTGCCGCAGCCGCAGAAGGCGCGGCGAAACTGAACCTGACCAGGCCGAAACTGCTGGGAATAACTGTTCTGACCAGTATCAGCGAACCGGAATGGGCTGAGATCGGTAATGATAGATCGATTCGTGATTCGGTGCTTCGCCTTGCGTTAATCTGTAAACAGACCGGCATGGATGGGGTGGTTGCGTCGCCGCTGGAAGCTGCGGCCATCCGACAGGTCTGTGGCGAAGATTTCCTAATCGTTACGCCGGGAGTGCGCCCGCCCAACAGTGATCAGGGGGATCAGAGCCGAACAATGACCCCTGCCGAGGCCTTGCGGGCTGGAGCCGATTATCTGGTGGTAGGCCGACCGGTTCTGGCAGCGGCGGAACCCCGGACCGCAGCACTCGAAATCATAAGGGAGATGGAGGGACAAGCCGATGACTGAAGCTGAAGTAAAAGATCTGTTGGTAAAACATGGCGCTCTTCTGGAAGGCCATTTTCTGTTAACCTCGGGCTTGCATAGCGGCTCTTATGTGGAAAAATTTCAGGTCCTGCAATACCCGCGGGCGACCGAACAACTTTGCGCCGGATTCGCCGAAAAGTTCAAGGGAGAGAAGATCGACGTTGTGATTGGACCGGTGACCGGTGGGATCATTCTGGCGCATGAAACAGCCAAACATTTTGGCACTCGGGCGATCTTCGCCGAACGGGAAAATGGAGCCATGACGATCAAGCGGGGCTTTGAGATCAAGCTTGGTGAAAGAGTTTTGGTGGTTGAAGATATCGTCACCACCGGCGGCTCGGTCATGGAAGTGATCGAAGCGGTCAAGCAACTGGGCGGCGTTATCGCCGGCGTGGCGATCTTGGTGGACCGCAGTGGGGGTACCGTCGATTTTGGCGCTCCGGCCAAGGCCCTATTGACTTTGAAAATACAAAACTATTCACCGGAGGAATGCCCTCTTTGCAAGCAGGGAATTCCCCTGGTCAAGCGGGGCAGCAGAAAGATTACCATTTGATTCGTAGCAAAAAAACGCTGTAAATGTTTATTGGAAGAAGGAATTGTAATGAAAAGAACAGATCTGCGCAACGTGGCGATTATTGCCCACGTTGACCACGGAAAGACGACTTTGGTTGATGCCATGCTTAAACAAAGCGGCGTGTTTCGCGCCAACGAAAATGTGCCTATTTGCGTCATGGATTCCAATGACCTGGAACGCGAACGGGGCATAACGATTCTGGCGAAAAACACCGCAGTTTTTTATCATGACATCAAAATTAATATCGTTGATACACCGGGCCACGCCGACTTTGGCGGCGAAGTGGAACGCGTTCTCAACATGGTGGACGGCGTATTGCTGTTGGTCGATGCTTTTGAAGGACCGATGCCACAGACCAAATATGTGTTGCGCAAAGCGTTGGAACAAAAACTAAAGCCGATCGTCGTCATCAACAAGATCGACCGTCAGGACCAACGGGCGGAAGAGGTTGTGGATGAAGTTCTCGACCTGTTTATCGAGTTGGGCGCCACCGAGGAACAGCTCGATTTCCCGGTAGTGTATGCGACTGCGCGCGCCGGTATTGCGAAATTGAACATGTCGGATGAAAGCGACAGTCTGGAACCATTGTTTGCGACGTTGGTACAGGAGATTCCGATGCCGGAAGGCGAGGAAAACGCGCCTCTGCAAATCATGGTTACGACCGTTGACCATGACGAGTATGTCGGACGGATTGGTATAGGACGTGTAGTCAGGGGTACGGTCAAAGCGGGACAAACGGTTTCCGTATTGCATCGCGACGCCGAAAGCAAGCAGAAGATTAACCTGCTTTATGTCTATGACGGACTGAAACGAACGGAGGTTCCGACAGCAACGATCGGTGATATTATCGCGATCACCGGGCTGGATGATTTTACAATCGGCGATACGCTGGCCGATACGGAAAACCCGGAAACGCTGCCAACCATCAATATAGACGAACCCACATTGTCGATGATGTTTATGGTCAATAACAGTCCCTTTGCCGGCAAGGAAGGGCAGTATGTCACTTCACGTCATTTGCGGGACCGGCTAATGAAGGAAAAGGAAGCAAACGTCAGCCTGCGGATTCGAGAGACCGATAGTCCGGACACTTTTGAGGTTTGCGGACGCGGCGAACTCCATCTGGCGGTTCTAATCGAAACCATGCGGCGCGAAGGCTATGAATTTTCAGTAGGCAAACCGCAGGTCATCTATAAGGAAATCAAGGGGAAAAAATGCGAACCGTTGGAATTTCTTACCGTTGACGTGCCTGCAGAATTTATGGGCGCAGTTATGGATCAACTGGGAACCCTGCGGGCCGAAATGGTCAATATGGTCGAACTGTCTGGTTATCTGCGGCTGGAATTTGTTGTTCCCGCACGTAGCCTGATCGGGTTCCGCTCGCAATTTCTGACCAACACCAAAGGAAATGGCATCATGCACCATGTGTTCCATGGCTATGCACCTTACAAAGGCGATATTCCCGGACGGACCCGGGGAGCTTTGGTGGCATTTGAAGCAGGTGAAACCTGTGCCTACGGAATTTTCAACATTCAAGATCGTGGCGTGATGTTCATCGTTCCCGGCCAAAAAGTGTATGCAGGAATGATTGTGGGCGAAAACACACGCGAACAGGATATGGATATCAATCCCTGCAAGCGGAAGCAGATGACCAACACGCGCTCAAGCTCTGCCGATGAGGCGTTGCGTCTGATTACTCCCCGGATCATGAGCTTGGAGCAGTGCCTTGAGCATATCAACGATGATGAGTTGGTCGAGGTTACGCCCAAGAATCTTCGTCTGCGCAAGGCGACGCTGGACAGGGTTCAACGAGGGCGCGACCGGAAGAAAGCAACCAACAGCGCGAACTCGGATTCTTGATATATTTGTTCGGGTCAAAAAAATATTTTTCAACATGAATTGATTCTGTTCTGAAGATGAGTTAAACTTTTAGCAGACGCAGCGTGGCGTCGGGGCCTGATTGGTTCCGGCGCCATTCGTTTTGCCGACAGGGAAAGCATTGCGGCAATTTTCGTATTATTGCTGGATAACTATGCATTTCAGGAGAATATATTGTTGCCGAAAAAACCATAATTCTGCTATAATAAGCGGGCGATGCTCAACCGGTTCAGGTATTTGTAGGGAGGCAGGGGTTCGATGGTTCAGGAATTTGTCCAACAAGTCGTCAACGGGTTGGTGCTTGGCAGCACGTATACGTTGATTGCATTAGGGTTGACGATGATTTATGGAATTTTGGGAATTGTAAACTGGGCGCATAGTGAACTGTACATGCTCGGCGCTTTTGTCGGCGTGTTTTTTGTCGTGCATATGCAATTGCCATTCTTGGTCGGACTGATTCTGGCAATGATCGTTATGGCCGGGTTTGGCATGGCTATGGATTTATTGGTGTTTCGTCCGCTTCGTTCTGCGCCTGAGATCAATATGATCATTGGTACTCTGGGTATTTCAATTTTTTTGGTTCAGGCGGCGGTGATTGTGTTCAGTCCGAACCCGGTCCGGTTTCCGACTGAGTTTTCCGAAGCCTATCTGTCGTTTATGGGTATTTCAATTACGCTGCAACGGCTGATGGTGTTTTGCGTGACGCTGGTGTTGATTGGCTTCCTCAACTATTTTATCAAGCATACGATGATTGGTAAGGCGATGCGGGCCTGTGAACAGAATAAAGACGCCGCCCGGCTGATGGGGATTGATATCAATCAGGTTTCCCTGGTCACCTGTGCAATCGGAGCCGCTTTGGCTGCGGCGGCAGGGACTTTGGTCGGTCCGATTTTTCTGGTTTCACCGCAAATGGGGCTGGCGACAATCTCCAAGGTCTTCGCGGTGGTTATACTGGGCGGCATGGGCAATGTGCCCGGCGCCATTTGGGCGGCCTTCATTCTCGGACTAGCCGAAAGTCTGACTGCAGGTTTCTTTTCTTCATACTATAAGGATGTGGTCACGTTCTGCATCCTGATCACGGTGCTGATCATCAAACCGGCCGGCCTGTTCGGGCGCAGCCAGATTGAAAAGGTGTAACGGATGAGTAAATATGTTTCAACAAAAAATATTGCGGTGGCGTTGGCTGTCGCTTTTGCCCTAATTTTCCCTCACCTTGGATTTAAGGCTTATTACCTGCATATCGCGGTGTTGAGTCTACTGAATATTTTGCTGGCCCTGGGGCTAAACTTGATTGCCGGTTACGCCGGGCAACTTTCGCTGGCCCAGGCAGGCTTTTTTGGTATTGGCGCTTACGTGTCCGCCTTGTTGATGCTGAATTTTAAATTGTCGTTCTGGCTGGCTGCTCCGATTGCCGCCCTGTGTTCCGCGCTGGCCGCGATCTCGATCGGAGTGCCGACGTTGCGACTTAAAGGGCCCTATTTTGTAATCTCGACGATGGGTTTTGGCGAAATTGTCCGACAGATATTTTTGAACTGGCAGACGGTGACCCGGGGTCCGAACGGTTTGACCGGTATTCCGGCTCCCGATCCGATTTCACTTGGTTTCGTCAGGTTGACGTTTGAAAGCCGGGTCGAAAATTATTACCTGATTTTGGTTGTGCTATTACTGGTACTGGTTTTGTATTATAATTTGGTCCATTCACGGGTGGGACGGGCTTTGCGGGCAATCCGCAACGACTATATCGCAACGCAGGTCATGGGAATCCATGTGGCCTTTTACCGGATTTTGGCCTTTGCCGGTGGCGCTGCCCTGTCGGGACTGACCGGCGCGTTGTATGCAGGATATATCCGGTTCGTTAGTCCGGACACGTTTACCACAGGCGAATCGATCAACATTCTGATTATGATGGTCATCGGCGGCATGGGCACAATCATCGGGCCAATAATAGGCGCAGTGTTTATCACATATTTGCTGGAAACGATGCGCGTTTTCGCCGAATATCGCCTGGTTATCTATGGTTTGCTGATGTTTCTGGTGATTTTGTATATGCCCAAAGGAATCGCCGGAATGCTGGAAGCTTTGTGGCATCGTCTGCATAGCTGGAAGAAGGAGGCCTGATCCATGCTGAAGTGTGAAGCGCTGACGATGCGATTTGGCGGCTTGTCTGCCGTTGATAATCTGGATTTTCAGGTCAATACCGGTGAGATTCGCGGCCTGATCGGTCCCAATGGTTCAGGCAAAACTACTCTGTTTAACATGATTTCCGGCCTTTATACGCCGACCCTTGGCTCGATTGTTTTTGAAGGAAAACCGATTGCCGGCCTCAGACCCGATCAGGTCACCCGGGTTGGGATTGCCCGGACCTTTCAGAATATACGCCTGTTTGGCGATATGACCGTTTGGGAAAATTTATTGGTTGGCCGTCATTGTCGCCTGAGACAGACCGTTTTTGATGATTTGTTCGCCACTTCTACTAAACGAAGGGAAGAGGCGGTCGCGCACGAAAAGTTGGAGACGTTGCTAAAAATGTTCCGGATGGAAAGACTGCGGGAGGAACTGGCCAAAAACCTGCCCTATGGTTCTCAGCGGGAACTGGAAATCATGCGGGCGATGGCGTCGGAACCACACCTGTTGATGCTGGACGAGCCGGCAGCCGGGATGAATCCACAGGAAACCGATCAGTTGATGTTGCAGATCAAACGGTTGAAAGAACTCGGATTTACCGTCCTGGTGGTGGAACACGACATGAAACTGGTCATGAGCATCTGCGACCGGATCACGGTTCTGAATTACGGAAAAAAGATCGCTGAAGGCGCTCCCAAAGATATCCAGGCACATCCTGAAGTTATTCGCGCTTATCTGGGAAAGCAGGTGAAGGATAGTGCTTAAAATTACTGATTTATCGGTTCACTATGGAAAAATCCGTGCCGTTCGCCAAATCGACATGCAAATTGCCAAGGGGGAGATTGTGTCACTGATCGGCGCCAACGGAGCAGGCAAATCGACCACTCTGCGGGCCCTGTCCGGTCTGGTGAAAGCGGCAGGCGGAACGGTAGAGTTTGAAGGAAAGTTAATCACCAACTGGAGCCCCAAAGCGATAGTTGAAGCCGGCATCAGTCATTGTCCGGAGGGACGGCAGATTTTTCCCCGGATGACGGTGATGGAAAACTTGGAAATGGGGGCTTTCACTCGGAAGGACAAGCAAAACTTGCAACTGGATTATGACCGTATTTTTGATTATTTTCCCGTGCTTTTCCAGCGCAAGACCCAACTCGGCGGCACGCTGTCAGGAGGTGAGCAACAGATGCTGGCCATGGGGCGAGCCCTGATGTCCAAGCCCAAGTTGTTGCTGCTGGATGAACCGTCGTTGGGATTGGCGCCTTTGCTGGTGGAGAAAATTTTTGAAATTATCCAGAACATCAACCGTGAAGGAATGACTGTGCTGCTCATCGAGCAAAATGCATGGCAGGCCTTGAATATATCGAACCGGGGCTATGTACTTGAAACCGGTTCAGTAGCGGTATCCGGGGCAGCAAGTGAATTGCTGCACAACGATCATGTTCGGCGGGCATATCTGGGAGAATAATATTGGAAAATGGAAAGGATGGATTATTGATGCTGAAACAGAAAGCCAAATTCATGAGCGCCCTTGCCCTGAGTGCCGTCCTGTTGACCGGCCTTCTTGCCGGTTGCGGCGGAGGAGCAAAAGAACCTGCGAAACCGGCAGTACAGGCTCCAATCAAATTCGGCATTATCGGGCCTTACACAGGTCCAAACGCCAAACCGGGTCAAAGCATGAAACAAGGTGTAAATCTGGCTGTGGAAGAAATCAACAAAGCCGGCGGTATCAAAGGACGTAAGTTGGAGCCATTGTTTGAAGATGACGCTTCGGTTCCCGCCCAGGCGGTTTCCGCTACTGAAAAACTGATCAACAAGGACGAAGTGTCCTTCCAAATCGGAACCTTCAACAGCGCAACCACGCTTGCCGCGATGAAGATTCTTGAGCGCGACAAGACGCCGATGATGGTGCCGATTGCAGTTGCGATTGATATTACCGAATCAGGCAATAAGTGGGTGTTCCGTAATTCAGCCACCAATCCGATGCAGACCGAACAGTTGATGAATTTTATTTACAAAGAAACCAAACTGCGAAAGTTTGCTGTTATTCATGAAAACACCGATTACGGCAAAGGCCTGATGACAGCGGTCGATGCCTATATCAAAAAGAATGGCGGCAGCATGATCGCCGAATCCTATTCGATTGGTGACACCGATTTCTATGCTCAGCTGACCAAAATCAAAAACAATGGACCAGAAGCTTTGATTATTTGCGGCAACCTCTCGGAAGGCTCGCAAATTACCCGCCAATTCAAGGAACTGGGACTCAAGGCTCAATTATTTGGATTTGGCGGACTTTCCTCGTTTGACTTCGACAAGGTTGCCGCCGGCTCCAATGAAGGGCTGATTGCCACCAGCTATTTTGAAAATGCTTCGCCCAATCCGTTGGCGCAGAGTTTCATCAAAGGCTACAAGGCCAAGTACAATGTCGATCCCGATATGTTTGCGGCAGCCATTTATGAATCCGTCTACATTGCCAAAGCGGCAATCGAAAAGATGCCCGACACCAAAGACATCGCTGGATTCCGGGTTGCCTTGCGCGATCAGCTGGCCAAAACCAAGGACCTGCCAGGCGTTCAGGGACCGACCACGTTTGACGCCAAAGGTCAGGCAGACAAGCAGGTCATGATTATTCAGTGGAACAAGGGACAGAAGACCATTCTGTATCCGAAAGCGAAATAATGAAGTTCCCAATCCGGAGGTTATGTCTAAAAACCGTTTTTTTTGCTAAAAAACCTCCGGATTGGGTCAAAAAACGAAATAAAATATCAAAAACATAGTTGACAAGGTCATATTTGTCGGTTAAAATTAAAACAATTCAAGAAACCGATGAATGTGGCAAAGAAGCCAGATTTGATGTGAGGATTCCTCACTTATCAGATTTGGCTTTTTCATATTGCAAGAGAAAATTAAGAGGAGTGTGTAAAATGTCAAAAGAACTACTCTATTTTATCCCGGCTGCAAAATGTGACAAAAAGGAAATCCTCCATATCCTGAAGTCCCATCCGGAAATTAAATTTGTGTCGATGGTGGGTATCGATCTGGCCGGTAACGATACCGACGAAAAAATTCCTGTACGTATTTTCCTCAAAGACATTGAAGATTTTTATAACGGTCACGCCATCCAGACCGACGGCTCCTCGGTCGTGCTTACCGGTATCGCGATTCTGAACAATGCCAAAGTGGACATGTATGTCGATCCCAGCGTTAATTGGTATGTAGATTACAACTGGGAATCTGAAGACGAAGAAACGGGATTGCCGGTAGGCACCCTGCGGATTCCTGCATTTTTGGTTCACAACGGACTGCGGGTAGACTCCCGTTCCATTTTGACACAGACGCTGGAATACGTCAGCGCCGAAATAAAAACACTGCTGAAAAAGTCCGGAAAAATTCCCGGATTGGAGAACCTGAAAGCTTCTGAGATTGAGGAAGTGCTGTTTACTGTCGGAACGGAGCTGGAGTTCTGGGTTAAATCGCCTGCCGAAGACGCCCATGTGGATCAATTGTCTTCAACTCAGATCATGCAGGAAAACTATTGGCAGCGTACCCGTGGACAGGCCCGCACCGCGCTGGAAGATGCCATGCTGATGTTGGAAGCTTACGGCTTGCAACCGGAGATGGGTCACAAAGAAGTCGGCGGCGTGAAAGCGAAGATTGGCGAATCAGGTAATCTCGACCATATTATGGAACAGATGGAGATTGACTGGCGGTTCGCTCCGGCGGTCCAGGCGATCGACAATGAACTTCTGGCTCGAATACTAGTGAAGGAAGCCTTCCGTCTGAACGGACTGGAAGTGTCGTTCCAGGCCAAACCGATCATCGGCGTGGCAGGCAGCGGCGAACATACCCATACTGGCATTGCTGTTAAATTGAAGTCAGGCAAGATTGTAAACCTGTTTGCCCCCAAGGATATGAAGAAAGACTTCATGAGCGGAATCGGTTATGGAGCCATCATGGGCTTGTTGAAAAACTATGAAGTGGTGAATCCGTTCGTCACTTCCACCAATGACGCCTTCAACCGGCTGAAGCCCGGTTTCGAAGCTCCGGTCTGCATCGTGACTTCACTTGGACACAGTCCTGAAGTTCCTTCCCGTAACCGGACGATCCTTGCCGGACTGGTCCGGGACGTGGAAAATCCATTGGCAACCCGGTTCGAGATCCGCGCCTTCAATCCACTAAGCAATTCTTACTTTGGCGTTGCTGCCGCTTATCTGGCGATGCTGGACGGAATCAAGGCCGCAATCAGCTCGGGAAAATCGAACGACGAACTGCTTGCCGAGCTGTCAAAAGAACCGGGAATGGAAGGGTTCTATCTGGAAAAGGGCCGCGCCTACCGCAGTGAACATGACGTGTTTGACGATTATACGCCGGAACAGCGCGACGCGATGTTCGGCAAACCGCCGGCTACTGTATGGGAGAACATGGAAGCGTTGAAGCATTATCCGGAAAAGGCGAAAGTTCTAAAAGCAGGTAATGTCATCCGTCAAGATTTGATTGATGCTTTTGTTAACGGAGCCTTACTGCGCTGGAAAGTTGAAATCATTGACCGGATCATTCCCCAGCATCTTGAAACCGTCCGCTGCACTACCTGTCTGCATTGTGAAGCGGATCCGGTGGATGACGCCGCTTGGGCCAAGATTCATGAATTGCGTTTGTACCTGGCTAAAGACGGAATCGAGAAGTCCCTGTTCACCCGGGTCCGTGAGGCTCTGGCCGCCGGAAAATATAGCGAAGCTTCGGCGATGCAACAGGAGATGACAGCTAAAATCGGCGAACTCGAGCGGATGTACGAAGTTTACAAACGGAATCTAATCGAAATTTGCTAATAATTTTCCTTTCCCCCTCTATTCCCCTTGAGATGCAGCGGTTGCCTGAACTGGCGCCGCTGCCTTTTTTGGACAAGGGAAGGAGTTATGGCAGGTTATGAGGAATAAATAATAATAATGCTATTAAAAATTTTTTTTGTCAGGCACTGGCCGAGGTACGGTCTGGGAATATTGTTGCTGATTGTAACGGATTTGCTGTCGCTGCTGATACCAGGGGCTGTCGGCAAGGCCGTTGACCGAATCGGGCAGGGCGATGGACAGGTTCAGGAACTGTTGCTTCTTATTGGCGCCGTGGCTATTGCCATGGCTATTTTGCGTTTCCTGTACCGGGAATTCATCATAGGAACCACCCGCCGACTGGAGTACTACCTGCGGGACCAGATTTTCAAACATGCTTTGTATTTGCCAATGAATACCTATGACGATAGCGGTCCAGGCAAAATAATGGCGCTCATCGTGAATGACGTGACATCGGTGCGAGTCGCAATCGGTCTGGGGATTATGATGTTGGTTGATGCCGTAATTATGGGACTGGCGTCCTTCCTGGTGATGTTTCACAATATTGATCCAAGTTTGACTTTTTGGTCGGTTGCGCCACTGCCGTTTGTACTCGTTGGCACAGCCTGGCTGGGAAGGATTGTTCATGTCCGGTTTCGGAGGGTTCAGGAGAAGTTCAGCGAATTGACTGAATTTGCCCAGGAACTGTTCGGCGGAATTAAGGTGGTCAAAGCGTTTGGCGCCGAAACGAGATTTATTGACCGGTTTTCACAAGTGAACAGGAACAACATGACCGCCAACCTTTCTTTAGCTGAGATACAGGCGATTTATATTCCCATCACCCATGTGGCGCCGTTGTTATGTTATGCAATCGCGCTGCTTGTCGGCGGGCGACTCATTATGGAAGGCAAGATTTCCGTCGGTGACCTGACGGCTTTCACCGGTTATTTGGGCCTGATTATCTGGCCGGTTATGGGTTTGGGGTACCTTGTCAACATTGTTCAGCGGGGGATGGCCTCCGGGGTTCGGATTAATGAGTTTTTGGCAATGAGGAAACATGAATCGTTCACCGATGAGAATGCCTCTGAACAGGCGGCCATTGACGGAGAGATTGAATTCCGCGGATTGAGCTTTCAATATCCGTTGGCGTCGACCCCCAGCTTGAAAGAGGTGACGCTACGAATACCCGCCGGCGAAACGGTCGGGATTGTCGGCCGGACCGGTTCCGGCAAAACGACGTTGCTACGGCTGCTGTTGTGCCTGTATCCGGCGCCGGACGGAACCGTATACATTGACGGTAAAGACATCAATCAATATGAAATTGCCGGCTTACGCAAAGCAATCGGATATGTGCCACAGGATTCGGCCTTGTTCTCCCTAACCATCGGCGAAAATATTGCATTTGGTGAAACCTATGATCGGGACCGGATTGCTGAAGCGGCCCGTCGGGCAGTGGTGGAAACGGATATCGATTCGCGGACCGAGGGTTATGACACGTTGCTGGGGGAAAAGGGCGTTCGGCTGTCGGGCGGTCAAAGGCAGCGGGTTGCCGTAGCCCGGGCTTTGATCCGCAATTCGTCGGTCCTGTTGTTGGATGATGTTTTTGCATCGCTGGACTACAAAACGCAAAATCAGCTTGTCGAGAATTTGCATGAGTATGAAGCCGGCAGGACCACCGTAATTGTTTCCCAGCGGGTGGCGGCGGTGAAACATGCCCGGTTTATCGTGGTGATGGACAATGGCCGGATTTGCGCGCAGGGGACCCATGAACAGCTGATTCAGGCCAAGGGCTTGTATTATAAGTTGTATGAGCAGCAACTGGCAGCAGGTGAAGCAACATGAGCCGCTACTATCGGGGCCGGGACTATGACGACAGCCAGCTTTCCCGCAGTTTGAAAATAGATGGTTCCTTGCTGAAATCGCTCTGGCAGCTGGCGTTTCCGGTCCGAGTCCTGCTGGGGGTGGCCTTTGTGCTGATCGTGCTGGCTGCGTCGGCGGATCTGACCCGCCCCTATTTGATGAAGCTGGCCATCGACCAGTATATTCAGGTCGGCGATATGACCGGGCTGGACCGACTATTTTTTCTCTATCTGGCGACCATCTTTGCCAGCCTGGTATTGTCCTATTTTGAGAGTTTGGCCTTGCAGAAGGCGGGCCAGCGAGTGATCCTGACGATCCGGGAACAAATTTTTTGTTCTCGAACTGTTTGACCGATGTGATCGGAGAGTTGGCGTTGACAACAATGTGCATCACGTTGGGATAAAGATTGGTTATCCCGCGCAAATATTTGGTCGGCTTATCCTTGAACATTTCTTTGCCATTGTAAGCGTAATATGCTACTCCGTTTTGAGCGAAAGCAACTTCAGCTTCTTTCTTCCCCATCAGCAGGATGTTTTGTGGTGTGCCGGCAGTCGCCTGAGCGGAAGTTTTTACCCCTGGGATTTTGTCATTGAACAACTTGGCCATAGCGTTCCCAAGCGGATAATAAACGCCACCGGTAGTCGCAGTAGCGATATTAATGTTCTGAATTTTCGCCGGCGCCGCTGGTGCTGCCGGTTTCTTATCGCCCCCCGAGCTGCCTCCGCAACCTGCAACTACCAGGGCCAGGGAAATGAGGCAAATTGACACAACCAACCATTTTCTCTGTTTCACGCACATACCTCCTCAAAATTGTGAGACTCTTCAGCCTTACTTGACTATTCGCTATCCTTGCTCAACATTCCTCTTTGGTCTGAAAATTTTTTAGTCTGAAATTTTATTTTCCGGCTCGATGTCAAACTGGCCGACCACGAAGAATGTCCCCCGAGCCTTTAGTAATAAGGCTCCGTCGCTACCTGCAACATCACAGTCGGCTACGATGGTGTTGCGTCCGTTGTGGATCAGTCGCCCTACCGCCGTGATCTTCGTGTTCGCTGCAGGTGCTTTGATGAAATTCATATTCAGCTCCAGCGTGACCACCCGACGACCGACACTGCCGCAGGCAACACCCATCACCGTATCGGCGATCGACGCCATGGCGCCGCCGTGAGCTACGTGATACAGATTGGTATGTTTGTCCGGATCGATAAACATCGATATTTCCGCCAGACCTGGTTCTACATGTTCGAGTCTCATCGCCAACAGTTTTATATAGGCGTTATCCTTGTAGGTTTCCTGAAAATATTCCTTTAATCGATCATAGTTCCGTTCCGTCATTCAGCCAGCGACCTCATCGTTCGGGTCAGAACGTCAACGCCGGTCATTATATCATCCGGAGCAGCTGATTCTTCGGGATTGTGGCTGATCCCCCGCGCACAGGGAATAAAAATCATCCCCGTAGGGCAGATGGAGGCCATATGCATCGCGTCATGTCCGGCGCCGCTGTTCATTCTTTTATAAGGCGCTTTCAAGTCCTTGCAGGCCGCTTCCAATGAGTTGATAATCGTCGGATGCAGCGTCACCGGTTTGTCCGAGGTCAATACTTCAATCGAGACCGTCGTTCCTTCAGCTTCTGTGATGATGCTAATCTCATCTTTCAATTCCTGCAAGGTCTCGACGATGCTCTCATGATTGACCCCGCGAATGTCAACCCACAGCTCGGCCAGGCCCGGAATTACGTTCATCACGCCGGGATGGGCCTTGATGTTGCCAACCGTCCCCACCGTGCCCTCGCCATAGCGCGACAGGGCTACTTCCCGAACCGCCAGAATAATCTGCGCCGCCGTAACCAGCGCATCTTCGCGGGAATCCATCGGCGTGGTGCCCGAATGACCCGGAGTCCCCTCCACCTTGATCTTTAGCCGAGTCGGCGCGGCGATCGCTTCCACAACCCCAATGGCCAGTCCGGCGTCTTCCAGCACCGGTCCCTGTTCAATATGCAGTTCGATAAACGAATGGATCGGTTCACCGACCCGGGAGGCAGACTCAATTTTGTCAGGCTGAAAGCCCGCAGCGGACAACGCTTCCATAAAACTAATCCCCTGGGGATCTTTCGCTTTCGACCAAGCTTTGATATCGGCCACGCCAGCCATCGCCTTGCTTCCCATCGTGGCGAAGCCGAACCTGCTCGATTCTTCGGCTGTAAAAATAATCAATTCCAACGGATGTTTGGTATGACCATCTTTTTGGATCCGTCGAATTGCCGCCAAACCCGCCACCACTCCCAATACCCCATCGTAGCGTCCTCCCTCCGGCACCGAATCCAGATGAGAACCGACAATAACAGGAGCCGCAGCAGTATCAGTTCCTTCAAGCCGACCAATGATGTTGCCGATCGCGTCGACCCGGATGGTCATGCCCATTTTCTGCATGATATCCGTTACATAAGCCCTGGCCTGGATTTCTTCTTCCGCCAGCGCCAGCCGGGTAATCCCTGTCTCACCCCGACTATACCCCGCTATAGTTTCCAGAACATTCAATACCCAGTCTCTGTCCATATTTAAACACTCCTCACAATATCCCGGCTTTCCGGTTTAATCAAGCCATAAAAAAAGAACCCAAAATCAAAGCCAAAATCACGACTGCCGCCGCGCCGCCAATATAAAGCGCTGTGCGGTTTAATTTGTCCATTTCCTGCCGGTTATGCAATCGTTTTCCTTTTCCACGGCTGATTGTACTCATTAATTTGCCTCCTCACAT
>Ga0351900_1133_pt1 | contig 20184 bp, 15 predicted proteins | sample BONcelHT113001D3_FD_205827 | JGI IMG/M metagenome (GOLD analysis project Ga0351900, IMG submission 205827) | Enriched cells from coal bed in the Powder River Basin, Montana, United States - BONCAT cells T11 rep1 HSBNCT.T11.300.1.D3 ...
TAAATGAAATCAGCAGTTTAATCGACCGCCTGATGATTGGGAAAATGTAATGGCATTATTGAACTTATAAAAAACTAACAAATGGAAAAAAAAGATAAAGTAAGAATCGGTTTATTTGGAATTGGCCTCGACACATATTGGAATCAGTTTGATGGATTGCTTGACAACCTTAAAAAGTACCAGGCTCAAATCAAAGAAAAGATTGAAAGTTTTGGCGTGGAAATAATTGATGCCGGAATGATTGATAATCCTGAGAAAGCGCGTGAAGCTGCCAATTTGCTCAAAGCCGCCGATGTTGAAATGGTGTTTTTATACATTTCAACTTATGCACTTTCATCAACGGTTCTGCCGGTTGCACAAAAGGTAAAAGCTCCAATTGTTTTATTAAACCTTCAACCTGTTCCGCAACTCGATTATGAAAAATTTAACAGCCTTGGCGACCGCGGTAAAATGACGGGGATTTGGCTGGAGCATTGTCAGGCGTGTTCGGTTCCTGAAATTGCCAGCGTTTTTAACCGTTCAGGGATTCGGTATAACATAGTTTCCGGCCACCTAAAAGACAATGAGGCATGGGCTGAAATTAAAGGATGGACAGATGCCGCGCGAGTTGCAGAAGTTTTAAAAAATAACCGGATGGGAATTCTGGGCAATTATTATGGTGGAATGCTCGATGTATATACCGACCTCACCCGACAAAGCGCTGCTTTTGGCACCCACTTCGAAATACTTGAAATGTGCGAACTGAAAAACATTCGCGATGCTGTTTCTGATGATCAACTCAAAACTAAAATTGCAGAATTTAAATCAACATTCGATGTTGCCCCCGATTGCGAACCGAAAGAAATTGAACGTGCCGCACGAACTTCTGCGGCTCTTGATAAACTTGCCGAAAACCGTAAACTTGGATCTTTGGCCTATTATTATGAAGGTCAGCCGGGCAACGAATACGAAAACATTGTTACATCGGTAATTGCCGGTAATACATTACTTACCGGAAAAAACATTCCGGTTGCAGGTGAGTGTGAAGTTAAAAACGCACATGCCATGAAAATCATGGCTGAATTTGGCGCCGGTGGTTCGTTTTCAGAATTTTACCTGATGGATTTTACCGACGATGTGGTTTATTTGGGACATGATGGCCCAGCCCATTTTGCCATTGCCGAAGGCCGCGTAAAATTGGTGCCCCTTCCTGTTTATCACGGAAAACCGGGAAAAGGTTTATCAATTCAAATGACAGTAAAACATGGGCCTGTTACAATGCTTTCGGTGGTTGAAGGAAAAGATGGCATCTTTTTACTGGTTGCCGAGGGCGAATCGGTGCCGGGGCCCACACTTCAAATCGGCAACACCAATAGCCGTTACCGTTTTAAGATTGGCGCCAAAGAATTTATCAACCGTTGGTCGAAACAGGGACCTGCTCACCATTGCGCGATCGGGGTTGGACATATAGCGGGTAAAATTGAAAAACTGGGAAAACTGCTGAATGTGGAAGTGATAAGGATTGGATAAAGCAATTATTAAAATCTTTCTGTAACTTATAATGTTTAAAGTAATCATTGGACCGTTTTGACTTTGTTGACATTTGCAATGTCCGAAAAGTAAAAATTGTCCAACAAATAAACAATAACCAAAAAAATTAAAAAAATGGAAAAACAATTCAACCCCGATGGTTTTATACCAAAACACGGTGGTTATGAAAAGTTAATAACCTACCAGAAATCCGTAATTATTTATGATGGCACCCAATATTTCTGTAAAAAATATTTTCGACAGTTCGACCGTACCATAGACCAAATGGTTCAGGCTGCGCGTTCGGGGAAACAAAACATTATTGAAGGGAGCATGGCTTCCGGCACTTCAAAGGAAGCTGAAATAAAACTTACCACTTATTTACTGGCAAATCAGATTAAAACCCTTGAAAAGGAATTTCTCCAGGAGGGCGGCTTGCGGGAAAGAATGTCGAAAGCAAGAATTGATGTCAGAAAAAAACAGTAACTAAACAACTAAACCATGAAACTACAAGTTATCACCTTTTTATTTGTTACAATTATCACAAGTTGCACCATGAATAAAAGTAAAACTGTTGAAATTAAAGTCGATGCATCCCAAATCATCCACACGATGAAAGGCGGAATGGGCGCATCGTGGCATGCGCTTCACCATGATATTCCGCTGGAAAATGAAAAGTACAAATATCCCGTGCGCGAAATTGCTCCAAGAGGAAGTGCCTGGGGAGGAAATCCTCCGGCTAACGATACCTCCGGCTGGTCGCAAATTAAGAAACATGCATCATGGCTTGGACTCAATCTCATTCGCGTTGAAATAGATCAGCGGATGTACGAACCTCAACGAAACCAGTTCGACTGGGAAAACGATGAAATGCAGGCGCTTTATCACATTCTGGATTGGTGCGAAGAAAACGGCGCAGATGTTTTTCTTCAGCAAATGTGGGGGCATGTTGAATGGAATGCCTATCCCGGTGTGCATCCGTTGCTGAGCGCACCAAAAAACCTGGATGATTTTGCCTCCGGCATTGCCACTTTAATAGAATATCTGACCAACACCAAAGGTTACACCTGCATTAAATATTTTTGTATGACCAACGAACCTCCCGGCGGACCGTGGGGATACTGGTGGGATTTCGGCGATGAAACCGGTTCAATCAACGATGCGTGGAAACGTTTGAAAGAAGAGTTCGAAGCACGCGAAATTACTGTACCAATTTCGGGCCCCGACTGGACAAGTATGCCAACTTTTGAAGTAGAAAAATTAACCTTTGCACCGTATCTCGGAAGTATCGATATTCATTCATACAATGGAGTCACCGCCGATGGTGAAGCTACTCTAAAACAATGGTCCGACTGGGCGCACGCACAAAACAAGCCTTTTTTTATGACTGAATACGGAAACATGAAACTCGGCTGGGGAACGGATAATCCGGCTCAAAAATCATTCGAAGCCGCCCTTTCAAATGCAAACGATGTGATTCGTGCTTTACGGGCCGGGGCCGATGGCGTTAACCGCTGGAGTTTTACCAACCGCGGCGATTTGGATGGACAGTGGCAATTGATTCACACTTTCGACAGGGAAAGCAAAACTTATCTAAAAGAAATCAAACCCGAAAACGAAGCTTATTTTGGGTTTGGGATTATTTCCCGCTTTTTGTCGAAATATTCATCCACGGTTTCATGCACTGTAAATGCGCCCGACAGTGTTGTTATGTCGTTGGCACTGTTCAGTCCGGCGGGCGAAATCAGTGTTTTTGTTTTAAATAAAAGTAACGAAGAACAGGTTGCCAGTTTAAAAATTGAAAATCTACCTGGAAAAAACCTGAATGTTTATCAGGTAACAAAAGAAACGGTTTCAAAACCTGATTTCGAATTAAATGCGATTCGAAGTTTTAATTCAACAAAAGCCGAAAAACTGGTTTTGCCACCACAAAGCATTACAACCGTTTCAAGCTATTCGCTGAAAAACAGTGACAAAGGGATTATTTTCCGCTAATTGATTTTTTGCAGGAATTTTTCAATTCTGATTTATGTTATTTGCCCAAATTTTAACTAACTTGTACTGAACCGTGAAAAGCGGTTTATGCGCATACAGAAAGTCATGAAAACCTGCATTTTAACAGTTATCACAATTTTATTTCTCTGGGCACAAATAAGCTCCGGACAGGAAATTACCATTTTACACACCAACGATTTACATTCAAAAATCACCGGAACCGGTCCCGAATTTGAATACTCGCCATTAATCGTGAACAACGATAAAACCGTTGGTGGTTTCGCACGTCTGGCAACCATTTTTAAACATGAGAAGGAAAAGTTACCAGAGGGCACTTTGATTCTCGATGCCGGCGATTTTCTGATGGGAAGTTTATTTCACGCAACTGAAGAAGAAACCGGTTTTCAGACCAATCTGATGCAGCAAATGGGCTATGATTTTATTACGCTGGGAAACCATGAATTTGATTTCGGCCCGGAAACCCTTGCTAAAATTCTAAAAACCGCTGGTAAAAATGGCGGTGTTCCTCAAATTGTTGCTTCGAACCTTGAATTCAGCAAAAAATCGGTTGAAGATGATGAACTTCAGCAACTGGTTTCCGATGGAGTTATTCAACCTTTTTCTGTCGTAAATAAAAACGGGTTAAAAATTGGCATCTTTGGATTGATGGGAACTGATGCCGCTAGCGTTGCCCCTGCCAGCAAACCGGTAACATTTTCCAACCCTGCAAAAAAAGCCAGAAAAATGGCCCGGTATTTAAAAGACAAGGAAAACGTAGATGTCGTTATTCTGCTGTCGCACTGTGGAATTGGTTACGACAACAAAAACAACCGGTATTTTGGCGAAGATATCGAACTGGCCAAAAAAGCCCCTGAAATTGACATTATTATCGGGGCTCACACGCATACCCAAACTGCTGAATTTATTAAAACCGGAAATACGTACATTGTTCAAACAGGCAGTTATGGCGCCAGTGTTGGAAAAATCGGGCTAAACTTCGCTAACGGGAAAATCACAGATTTTAAATTCGAGCTTATTCCTGTTAACGACCAGATTGAAGGCGACCGTGACATTCATCGTCAGGTTGAAGAATTAATAAACCATATCGACCGGAAATATTTGTCGGATGTGGATTTAACTTACAAACAAATCGTGGGAAAAACCGGGTTCGATTTAACCCTTGATTATTCGAAATTAAAAAACAGCAACCTGGGCCAATTTATAGCCGATGCTTCTCATTTTTATTTGAAAAGTACGGGCAATGAAGTCGGATTTTGCCTCGTTGCATCAGGCACAATACGGGATAACCTGGTTAAAGGCGAAAGCGGAATAATAACTGTTCCCGATGCTTTCAGGGTAATGTCGCTGGGAAAAGGTTCAGATAATGTGCCTGGCTACCCGATTGCCAAAGTATATCTGACAGGCCATGAAATAAAACAACTGATGGAAGCGCTGTTGATGTCGCGTGAAAAAGGAGGCGATGGGTTTATTTATTTTTCGGGAATCAGAACCTGGATTGATTCGGAAAAAGGATTTATAAGAAAAGTGCAAAAAATTGAAATCGACGGAAAAGAAATCAGTTTTTCAAAGAAAGACCAGACATTGTACGCGGTGGCTGCAAATATTTACCTCGTTAGTTTTATGGACAGGATAAAAAAACTGAGTTATGGTTTGCTAAAAGTGAAACCAAAAGATGAAAACGGTGAACCAGTGACCAACCTGAATAATCATCTTGTTGATATAACCGCGTCAAAAGAGGGCATTCAGGAAGCCAAAGAATGGATTGCTTTGATTGAATACATTAAAATTTTTGAAAAAAACGGAGATGGAATTCCCGTTATTCCTGAAAGATATAAACAAGGCAATGATACAATAGTCGATTTAGCCAAATAAATTGACTTATTCATAATGCAAATTTATTTCATTTTTGCATTGTCTATAATTGTTTTTTATCGTATTTTTGCATTATGGACAATTGTTTTTAAATAAACAGACATGAATGATTTAAGAGAAATATCGGACAAAAAGATAAAGGATACCCAATCAAATTTTATAAGGTTTTTAATGGGCAAAGTCGATTGGGATAATCGGCTGGTTGGCATCAGCGGCGCCAGAGGAGCAGGAAAAACAACTTTGATATTACAACATCTGAAAAACAATTTTGGATTTTCTGAAGAAGCCATTTACTTGGAGTTGGACCATATATATTTTGCCGAAAATTCATTGTACGATTTTGCAAAGCAATTTGAAAAAGAGGGAGGAAAAATGCTTTATCTCGATGAAGTTCATAAATATAAAAGCTGGTCGCACGATTTAAAACTGATATATGATAATCTTCCGGCATTAAAAGTAATCTTTACCAGTTCGTCTGCATTGGAAATTTATAAAGGTTCGCACGATCTCAGCCGGCGCATCATTTTATATCAGCTTCCCGGCCTTTCACTGCGCGAATTTGTTCTGCTCAAATACAATAAAGAACTACCACTTTTTTCACTTACCGACATTATTACCAACGCAAGGGAAATTTCGCTTCAATTAACGACTGAATTCAAACCTATAAAATTTTACAAGGAATATATTCAAAAAGGATACTATCCTATTTTCATGGAAAATGAAAACATGTACCATGAAAAGCTGCTGAACATTTTAAACGTTGTACTTGAAAATGATTTGCCAATTATTTACAATATTGACTTTCAATCTGTTGTGAATTTAAAAAAACTAATCTCAATTATTTCACGGCTGGTGCCCTACAAACCAAACATTAAAACACTGGCGGAACAAATTGGTGTAACAAGAGAAACTTTGCTTCGGTATTTGTTCTATCTTGAAAAAGCACAAATTGTGAAATGGATTGGCAAAGATGCACAAGGGATTAATTATTTAAACAAACCCGAAAAATTGTATCTGCAAAACACAAATCTTATTTATGCACTGGCTCAGAGTTTAACAAATCAGGGCAATGTCAGGGAAACTTTTTTACTTAACCAGTTAATGGTTGGCAACACAGTAACCTATCCCGACAAGGGTGATTTTCTGGTAAATGAAAAATTTCTGTTTGAAGTTGGTGGAAAAAGTAAGGCACAAAAACAAATTGAAGGCATACAAAATGCATTTATCATTAAAGACGACATTGAATACGCCTCTGAAAATATTATTCCCCTTTGGATGTTTGGTATGTTGTACTAACGGTTAATCATTTATTTTATAACGTTCTTTGTTCTTAATGCAAAACCTTTTTGTATTTTCGAAAAATCATCAACTTAACCAATTTTCATGAAGGTCAACTTTCGGTATTTGCTCACAATTTCGTTGGTAACCGCGTTGGGCGGACTACTTTTCGGCTTCGATATTTCGGTAATTTCGGGTACAATCCCGTTTCTTCAGGAAGTTTTTGACCTGAACGAAACCATGAAAGGCTGGGTGGTTAGCAGCGCCCTGATTGGCTGTATCATCGGCGCCAGTTTTGCCGGACGTTTGGGCGATAAATTCGGGCGTAAAAAGGTTTTGCTTGTAACCAGTGTTTTATTTGCAGTTTCGGCAATCGGGAGTGGTGTCGCAAATTCAATCCCGGTATTTGTAATGTACCGTATTTTAGGCGGTTTGGCGGTTGGCGGCGCTTCTGTTCTGGCGCCCATGTACATTGCCGAAGTTTCGCCGGCACATGTACGCGGACGAATGGTTTCCATTAACCAGCTCACCATTGTAATTGGCATTTCGCTGGCTTATTATTCAAACTACTTTCTTTTGCAGATTGGCGAAAATGCCTGGCGCTGGATGTTTGCAGCCGAAGCCGTTCCATCGCTGCTGTTCTTTTTTGCTTTGTTTATCGTTCCTGAAAGTCCGCGCTGGCTGGTAGCGCGAAACAGGGAAAACGAAGCAAAACAGGTATTAACAAAAGTAGCCGGAACCGAATTTGCCCGTTTTGAACTTAGCGAAATAAAGGCTTCCCTTGTTGGAAATGAAAAACGGGGAACTTTAAAACAACTTTTCAAAAAGAAGTATTCGTTTATCCTTTTCCTGGGGATATTTCTTGCAGTTTTTCAGCAATGGTCGGGTATCAATGTCATCTTTTTTTATGCCCCCGATATTTTTGCCAAAGCCAACCTTGGTGTCGATGCCGCGCTTTTTCAAACTACATTAATCGGACTGATGAATATTGCATTTACCATTCTCGCCATGCGTGTAATCGATAAAATGGGCAGAAAATTACTTATGCTGATTGGCGCTGCCGGAATGGCTATTTGCTATATTGTAATCGGATATCTTTTTCAAATCGGAAGAACCGAAGACTGGTTACTGCTTACTTTCATTATTATCACGCCGGCATTTTTTGCATTCGGACTGGGGCCAACGGTTTGGGTGGTTTTAAGCGAGATTTTCCCCAATAAAATCCGTGGTGCTGCTATGTCGGTGGCAACATTTTCGTTGTGGGTAGCCTGTTATTTGCTCACTTTAACATTCCCTGTTTTCGTGGAATTATTCAATGCATCAAACACGTTCTGGCTTTATGCCGTAATTTGTATTATTGGTTTTCTGGTTATTCTGAAATATTTGCCCGAAACCAAGGGGATTTCTTTGGAACAGTTGGAAAAAAAACTGGTAAAATAGCCTCCTTCCGTGCTTTCCCCGTAGGGTGAAGGAGCAAAAACAATAAAACTAAAAAACTAAAAATGAAAAAAATTCAACTTTTACTGATTTCCCTCATCGTAACATTTACCCTTTCAGCCAAAGAATTCCACGTAGCCAAAACCGGAAACGATAAAAATCAGGGTACTGCTAATGCCCCGTTTCTTACAATTCAGGCAGCCGCCAATATGGCACAACCGGGCGATGTAATCACCGTTCATGAAGGTGTTTACCGCGAATGGATAAAACCTCCCCGCGGAGGGGAATCGGATTCAAAAAGAATCGTTTATCAGGCTGCCAATGGTGAAAAGGTTGTAATTAAAGGGTCGGAGGTAATTACAGGCTGGAAAAAAATCACCGGAAATGTGTGGAGTGTGGCTATTCCAAATACTTTTTTTGGCGATTACAATCCGTACACCGATAAAATTCATGGCGACTGGTTTAACGATTTGGGTCGGGTTCATCATACCGGCGATGTTTATCTGAACGGAAATTCGCTTTGGGAATCGGCACTGATGGAAACTGTTTTGAATCCGCCCAAAGGGGAAATCAGCATTGGTGGTCCGCCCTCTCCAACATTCTGGTTTTGCGAAAGCGACAAGGAAAACACATTCATTTATGCCAACTTCAGGGATGCAAATCCAAACGAAGAGCTGGTTGAAATCAATGTGCGGAAGGCTTGTTTTTATCCGGTAATTAACAATGTGAATTACATTACAGTTCGCGGATTTACCATGCAACATGCGGCAACCCAGTGGGCGCCTCCAACTGCCGAACAAATCGGACTGATTGGCACAAACTGGAGCAAAGGCTGGATTATTGAGAACAACGTTATCAGCGACTCACGCTGTTCAGGTTTAACGCTTGGCAAACATGGAGACGAGTTTGACAACACCTCCGAAGACTCAGCCGAAGGATATGTTGAAACCATTCACCGTGCCATAAAAAGAGGCTGGAGCAAGGAAAACATCGGCAGCCACATTGTGCGTAACAACACCATTTTCAATTGCGAACAAACCGGAATCTGCGGCAGTCTGGGCGCCATTTTCAGCACCATCGAAAACAATACGATTTACAACATCTGGAAAAAACGTCAGTTTACCGGTGCTGAAATGGGTGGTATTAAAATTCATGCCTCCATAGATATGGTCATTAAAAACAACCGTTTGTATAACTGCGGGCGCGGTTTGTGGCTCGACTGGATGGCACAGGGTACGCGGGTCACCCAAAATCTTTTATACAATAACACCACCGACGATATTTTTGTGGAAGTTAACCACGGGCCGTTTTTAATCGACAACAACATCCTGCTTTCGAAACTGGCGGTGCGTGACTGGTCGGAAGGCGGCGCTTATGTGCACAACCTGATTGCCGGAAACATCGAACTCAGACCGCAGAACAGGGAAACTCCATATCATCTGCCACATTCAACCGAATTGATTGGCTTGAAAAAGACGCTTTGCGGCGATAACCGATATTTCAACAACATTTTTGTTGGTGGAGTAAGTGAAAACGACAGAACAAAATCGGGATTGGGTGTTTATGAAAATGCCGAATTACCCATGTTTGTTGATGGAAATGTTTATCTCAACAGCGCCCGAAAATTTTCAAAAGAAAAAAACTTTTTGGAGATAAAAACGAATCCTGAAATTCAAATTGAAGAAAAAGAAAATGGTATTTTTCTTTCAATAAATCTGGATGAAAAAATACTTAAAATGCAAAATCAGATGGTTACTACTGAAATTCTTGGGAAAGCAGTAATTCCAAATGCAGCCTTCGAAAATCGGGATGGGTCGCCACTTGTAATAGATTCAGATTTTTTTGGAAAGAAAAGAAACACGAAAAACCCGACTGCAGGTCCTTTCGAAAAACCGCAAAAAGGAAAATTAAGTATAAAGGTTTGGTGAAACAGTTAAAATCTGCATATCTGTAAATATTTCAATACAAATATGAGCATATTTGTAAATTATTTTTTACAAATTTGCAGATATCGATTTTGAAATGAAAAAAAGATTTCTCTACCATACCATAAAAAATTACATCGACCACAAAAATGCGCTTGTAATTACCGGAATGAGACAGGTTGGTAAAACTACTTTAATGAAGCAGATTTTCGAAGAAATTACCGCGCCAAAATTGTGGTTCGACTTTGATAATCCATTAGATATGCTGCTTTTTGAAGAAATTGACTACAATAAAATTTTTCAGAAACTCAAAAACCAGGCAAATGCAGGCGGGGACAGGATATTTGTTTTTATCGATGAAATTCAAAATCTTCCGGAAATCACAAAAATTATCAAATATCATATCGACCATTACGGTGTAAAATATATCGTGACCGGTTCATCCAATTACTATTTAAAAAACCTTTTCCCTGAATCGTTAAGCGGGCGCAAATTTTTATTTATCCTCACACCCTTAAGTTTTCAGGAATATCTTTTTTTCAACGACAAGGCTGAAATGAGTGATTTGACAACTGATTTTAATCAAATTACTTTAAGCCAAACCAGGACAGATTTTGAAAAAAGAAGCCTGGATTACAATAATTACACCGAATTCGGAGGGTTTCCCGAAGTGGTAATTACAAAAGATACCGAAATAAAAAAGGCTGTTCTAAAAAATATTTTTGCTTCATTCTTTGAGAAAGACATTAAAATTCTTGCCGATATAAAAGATGTAAGAGAATTGCGCGATTTATTACTTCTGTTGGTTCCCCGCACAGGAAATATACTTGATATAACGAAACTGGCAAGTGAACTCGGAGTAAACAGGGTTAAAATTTACAATTATCTTGAGTTTTTAGAAGGCGTTTTTTTTCTGCAGCTCATCCCGAAATTTTCGAAAAGCATCGACCGTAGCATTGCCGGAGGTAAAAAAGTATATTTTTCTGATACGGGCATTCTAAATATAATTGGCAAAGTAAATGATGGCCAGCTATTTGAAAATGCGATTGCAAATCAGCTTAAATCTCGCGGTAATCTTAGTTTTTACAATCAGAGAAACACGGCTGAAATAGACTTCATTCTGAACAATGAAACAGCTTTTGAAGTAAAACTTACAGCAACTGAAAGAAATTTAACACGAACCAAACAATTGGCTGAAAAAATTGGAATTAAACAATCTTTTTTAATTAGCAGGAATTATTGTAATTTGGAAAATACTATTTTTCCAATGTTTTTGTAAAATCAGATAAATCAAATCAAAATATGAACTCAAGAGAACAGTTTTTAAAAACAGTGAATCATCGCCAACCCGACAGGGTGGTAATCGATTTGGGATCAACCGCGGTTACCGGAATCCATATTCAAACCATTTCGAAACTGCGCCGCCACTTTGGGTTACAACGTAAACCCATTCGCGTAATCGAACCGTTCCAGATGCTGGGCGAAGTTGACTGGGAACTGATTGATTCCATCGGCATCGACGTAATTGGCGCCTGGGGCAGAAACAGCATGTTTGGTTTTAACAACCATGCCCCTTACAAAGAGTGGAAAACACCGTGGGGGCAGCGCGTTATGGTTCCACTGAATTTTAATGTTACAACCGATACCAACGGCGATATTTTAATGTACCCCGAAGGCGATACTTCCGTTTCACCATCTGCAAGAATGCCAAAAACAGGGTATTTTTTCGATGCAATTATCAGGCAGGAACCAATTGTAGAGGAAGAACTGAATGTGGAAGATAACCTTGAAGAATTTGGTCTCATCAGCGACAAGGATTTGGAGCACTGGAAAATTGAAATCGACAAAGCTTATTTTTCGGGAAAAGCAGTAATTGCTGCATTTGGCGGAACTGCGCTTGGCGATATTGCGCTTGTTCCAGGACTGAACCTGAAAAAACCAAAAGGCATCCGCGATGTGGCCGAATGGTACATGAGCACGGTGATGCGCCCTGATTATATCAAAAATATTTACGAAAGACAATCGGAAATTGCCATCGAAAATCTGAGTCGGTTGTATTCGGTGGTGGGAAACAAAGTGAATGCAGTTTTTATGTGCGGCACCGATTTCGGTACACAAAGTTCCACTTTTTGTTCGCCCGAACAGTTTGATGAAATGTGGCTGCCTTACTACAAACGAATGAACGACTGGATTCACGAAAACACGCAGTGGAAAACATTTAAACACTCGTGCGGCGCTGTTGAAACTTTTATGGGTAGTTTTATCCGTGCTGGGTTCGACATTATTAATCCTGTACAGATCAACGCTACCGGAATGGATCCAAAAAAACTGAAGGAAAAATATGGCCGCGACCTCGTTTTCTGGGGTGGTGGTGTTGATACACAACAAATACTGCCTTTCGGGAAACCTGAAGAAGTGCGCGAACAGGTTTTGCGTACCTGCGAAATTTTCAATAAAGACGGTGGTTTTGTTTTTAATACAGTTCACAATACACAGGCAAACGTGCCGGTTGAGAATATTGTGGCCATGTTGGAAGCCATCCAGGAGTTTAACGGGAAAAGATAAGAAAACGATTTTTTGAAAACCAACACCATGCTTTAGCATGGAGAAAATAATACAAATACAAACGGGCTTTAGCCATCAAAATTCTAAATAAATTTTTAAAACCAACTACCATGAAAAAATTAATGATCATTCTTTTTGTACTGATGTTTTCAGCAACCCTTTACGCCCAAAAATACCATCCCACGTGGGAATCCATTGACAGCCGTCCTGTTCCGCAATGGTTCGAGGATGTGAAATTTGGCATTTTTATCCACTGGGGAGTTTATTCCGTTCCGGCCTGGGCGCCTGCCAATGCCGACATTGGAGTATATGCCAAATATGCCGAATGGTACTGGTGGCGCATCAACGAAAAAAGCGATGCCGGCAAACTTTTCCGCGATTACCACAACAAAATGTATGGAGAAAATTTTTTCTACCAGGATTTTGCAAGGGATTTTAACGCCAAACATTTCGACCCGGCGCATTGGGCCGATGTATTTAAAAAAGCCGGCGCTAAGTACGTGGTACTCACATCGAAACATCATGAAGGTTTTACACTTTGGCCCAGCGAGCAAAGCTGGAACTGGAACAGCGTGGATATCGGTCCGCACCGCGACCTTTGCGGCGACCTGACCAACGCCGTAAAAGACGCCGGTTTGCACATGGGTTTTTACTATTCGCTTTACGAGTGGTACAATCCGCTGTATAAAAATAACCTCGAAAAATATGTTGACGACCACATGATTCCACAGATGAAAGATTTGGTCACCCGTTACAAACCCGACATTGTGTGGACCGACGGCGAATGGGACCACCCCAGCGAAAAATGGAAAAGCACAGAGTTTCTGGCATGGCTTTACAATGAATCACCTGTAAAAGAAACAGTTTGTGTAAACGATCGCTGGGGTAAGGAAACCCGCAGCAAACACGGCGGTTATTTTACCACCGAATACGACATGGTTCACGAGAATACCGGGGTAGGCGAAGTGGAACGCCCCTGGGAAGAATGTCGTGGAATTGGAACTTCTTTCGGATACAACCAGATTGAAGATTTGGGAAATTACATGAGTTCGGATGCACTCGTTGACATGCTCATCGAAAAAGTGGCAGCCGGCGGTAACCTGTTGCTCGATATTGGCCCAACAGCTGATGGAAGAATACCGGTTATCCAGCAACAACGCCTGCTCGATATCGGAAGCTGGCTCGATGTTTATGGTGAGTCAATTTACGGAACACGCAAGTGGGAAGGCTCAAAAAGAAATAAAATTGAGAGTGTATTTTTCACCAAAAAAGGAAATGATTTATATGTTTTGTGCACCAAATTTCCAGAAAAACCAATTCTAATTGAAGGGATTAACGGAGCAGAAAACGTCAAAATGATGGGATTGGACAAGAGTGTTAAAATTAAAAAATCGGGAGGTAAGATTACCATTTATCCGCCTGAAATTTCACCGGCAAAAAACCTGAGCCAATATGCCTGGGTTTTCAAAATTATCAATGTAAAATAAAAATACTTTTTAACTTTATCGGCCAAATTGAGGAAATCCGGCTTAATCACCCCGGATTTCCTGTTGGCAAAAAAACAACTGATTTTAAATTTTAGAATTAATATTAATCTGTAACAGTAAATAATATGAACAAAACACAACAATTTTTAAAAGCACACAAACTGCAATCTTCGGAAATCGACATTAAAACAATTGCCGATGATTTTATTTCGGAAATGAAACTTGGTCTGGAAGGGAAACCGGGTTCGTTGCAAATGATTCCAACTTATTTGGGAGCCGAGGGGAAAATTAAACCCAATGAACCGGTTGTGGCAATAGATGCCGGCGGTACAAATTTCAGAGCAGTAAAAATGTCATTCGACAACAACCTGAACCTGGTTACCGAAAATCTTCAGCAACGCAAGATGCCTGCCATCGAAGAAGAGTTATCAAACAAGGAATTTTTTGCCACACTGGCTGCATACCTTACAAGTTATAAAGACGTTTCTGAAAAAATCGGATTCTGTTTTTCTTATGCGGTCGAAATTTTCCCCAATAAAGACGGTAAACTGCTGGAATGGAGCAAGGAAGTAAAAGCGCCTGAAGTGCTTGGACAAATGGTGGGTAAAAACCTGCTTGAAGCCATGGGCACTCCCAAAAAGGAGATTGTTCTGATGAACGACACTGTTTCAACATTACTGGCCGGACAGGCTGCAACGGCAGGACGCGAATTCGACACTTATATCGGTTTCATTCTTGGCACCGGGACCAACGCCTGTTATATCGAGGAAAATAAAAAAATCACAAAAACACCAAACCTCGACTTAAAAGGCAACATGATTATCAATATCGAAACAGGTAATTTCAACCTGATGCCGCGCACCGACATTGATGTTGCTTTCGACAATACAACAAAACTGCCCGGTCGTTATTCATTCGAAAAAATGATTGCAGGTGGATATTTTGGCGGACTTTGTACTATGGCATTGAAAATGGCGGCTGCCGAAGATGTTTTCAGCGCTGAAAGTAAAGTGAGAATGAAGGAAATTGGCGAACTGACCTCGGAAGAAGTAAACAAATTTGTTTGCGGAATAGACCTGCCTGCCAATACACTTTCGACTGTTCTGGCAAGTAAGGAAGATAAGGAAGCTGCTGCAGAAATTATCAACGCGATGATTACACGCGCTGCCAAATTAACGGCTGCAAGTCTGGCAGCAGTTATTCTGAAAACCGGCAAGGGCAAATCGTCCGACAAACCCGTGCTGATGACCATCGAAGGAACCACATTCTACAAAATGAACAATTTCCAGGTGATGTTCGAAGCTTTTCTTCAGGGTTTCCTTTCGGGCGAAAACCGCAGGTTCTATGAAATAGTGGAAGTACCGAACTCGAGCCTCATTGGCGCCGGTATTGCTGCTATTGTAAACTAAAAAGAAGCCCCTCCCCGGCCCTCCCCGAGGGGAGGGAGAAAGAAGAGGGACAATTCTTTGTGATATTTCGTGCCTGCCTGTTCGGCAGACAGGTTTTGGTGTTTTAGTAGCAAAAGTTCACAAAACATCAAAACACGATTCTTTTAAAACCTTATTTTAGGTTTTTATACCTTAGTAGCCAATGGAATTCAATTAAAAAACTACCTTATTTACCTTATCAGTTTGCATTAATAATTGCAGACATAAGGTGAATAAGGTATTGTATCTTATTATAAATCATTCTACTGAGGTAGAGAACGATGAATAAGGTTTGTAAATTTTAGCCTCAAGATGTGAAGTAAATTTTAAATTACTCTAAACCTGAAACTAATGAAAAACCTAACCATCTTTTTTGTTTCACTGTTTCTTTCCGTTTCTGTTTTTTCTCAAAATGAAGGAAAAATTATCAACCTGAATGGTCAATGGGATTTTGACCAGACTACCAATGCTTTCCCGCCTCAGAAATTTACCCGGAAATGTCCGGTGCCGGGATTAATTCATCTGGCCGAACCTAAAATTGACGCATACGATAAACTTTTCAAACGGCCAGATCAGGTTTTGGCTGAAGAAGCTTACGATTACCGCAAACTACAATATGAACCACGTTACAGTTGGTACAAAAAAGTGGTAACTATTCCCGCCGATCTAAAAGGAAGCGAAGCAATGATTTCAATTCTGAAAAGTCAGTATGTAACGCAGGTTTACATTAATGGAAAAGATGTCGGGCAATCCATTTCGTGTTACACACCCATCGATTTTAAAGTTACCAACGCGCTAAAATTTGGTGCCGAAAACGAAATCCTAATCCGTGTTGGAGAGCGAATCTGGCTTCCTCCGCAGGCAGCCGGCAGCACCGACAAGGAAAAAGTAAACTATATTCCGGGAATCTGGGATGATGTTTTTCTGTCGTTCTCGGGCAAACAAAAAATCAAAAAAAGCCTGATTTTGCCTTCGGTGAAGAACAAAAATGTTACAGTGAAATTGCTGGTTCGAAGTTTTTATCCTCAGCAGGTAATGTATGGCGACCAGATGATTGACACCATAAGAGCAGATATAAGGATAAAGGAAAAAACAACCGGAAAAGTTGTTGCAGAACTGGTTGCATACGGAGAAATTACCCGCGATAACGAAACGCAACTCGAAATAGAATTACCGGTTAGAGATTTTAAAAAATGGTCGCCCGAAGATCCATTTTTGTATGAAGCAGAAATTCAACTTTTTGATGGAGAAAAGCTTTCAGATGTTATGACGGAAAAATTTGGAATGCGCGATTTTGAGCGGCGAGGAAAGTTTTTTTATCTGAATGGTGAAAAATATTACCTGCGGGGAAGCAACATCACGCTTCATCGCTTTTTCGAAGATCCCGATTGCCAGGCGCTTCCGTGGGACCGCGATTGGGTAAAGAAAATGCTGATTGACGATCCGAAAGCCATCGACTGGAATGCCATGCGGATTTGTGTTGGATTGGTACCCGATTTTTGGTACGATTTGGCCGACGAATACGGAATGGTTTTTCAGAATGAATGGCTTTACTGGCAAAATCACGGCTGGGACGAACAAATACGTACCGAATTTACCGACTGGGTTTGGAGCGACGGCAACCACCCAAGTATTGTAATCTGGGATGCGATAAATGAGAACGTGAACAGTTACATTGGCAATAAACTGATTCCTGAATTGCAAAAGCTTGACCCGACCCGAATGTGGGATGCCGGCTATATGCAGGAAGGAGATTTGGAAGGAATTGATCCGATGGACGAGCCACATTTGTACAGGGCAGGATGGAACCTCATGAAACAGAAAGATCCGATTGCATACCTCACAAAAAATCCATACCGTTTGGGGAAAATGGACGACTGGGAACCCGGACATTTGCAATACCTCGAAGCATCGGCAACGCAACTTGTTAATGAATATGGATGGAACTGGCTTTGGCGAAACGGGCAACCTGCCAAACTCACCAAAAATGTGTATGATAATCTGATTGGTGAAAACGCAACACCCGAACAGCGACGTGAAATGCAGGCTTACTGGCTCGCATGCGAAACAGAATGGATTCGCGGCGAACGAACAATGGCGGGCGTTTTGGCATTTTGCCACCTTACCAACAATTACGGATATACCGGTGATTGGTACATCAACAATATTAAAGATTTGGAACCCAGCATTTCGCTGAAATGGTTCAAACACGCTTTTGCACCGGCTGCTGTTTTTATCGATTTGGCCGACCAGCGCTATTTTCCCAACGGGAATTATAAACCGGGTGAAGAACTGGTTTTTAACCTGGTTGGTATTAACGATTTGAAAGAAAAAACAACCGGTACAGTTACTGTAAAACTGGTTGACGCAAACGGAAAAACATTTACACAACAGCAACGCAAAATCGAAATTCCGGCTTACCAGCGGGTAAATATCCCGGCTTTTTTAAACCTTCCGCAACAAAACGGCGGTTATCTTATTTTAGCTGAATTTGTAAAGGATGGTTTAGCGGAAGTAATAAAAAGCAGGAGGTACATAAAAGTAGGTGAAGTTGGAAAAACCGGGTTTTGTGAAATAGAACCTTAAGAATACTTTGACTTTGGAAAGTCAAAGTTCCGGGAGCCCGATTTTCCAAAGTCAGACAGATTAAATGTCGGCTGACTTTGGAAAGTTAAATCGTTGTTTATTAATCAACAAACTTCTTTCGTAATGCAACTTTATTGATTTTTCCAACACTGGTTCTGTCAATTACATCGGTACGGCGAACTTTCATCGTGATTGCTTCCCGCGGAAGCACACCTGCGTCAACGCTGATTTTTACTGTCTGTATGATATCCTTATCGTCAAAAACAACATTCTCTTTGGCAACAATAATGGCCAGCGGAATTTCGCTCCAGGTAATATCGGGCATTCCAATAACAGCCACTTCCGCAACTCCTTCGTGTTTGGCAATCACATCTTCTATTTCCAGCGAACTAACCCACTCTCCACCCACTTTAATCACATCTTTGGTGCGATCGGTTATACGGATGCTGCCATTTTTGTCAACACAGGCCACATCGTTTGTGTGCATCCAGCCGCCTGCCCACAATTTCTCTGAATGAACGTGGTCTTTCAGGTATCCCTGAGTTAAATATGGCGCCCGCACAATGATTTCACCGGCGGTCTTATCATCCTGCGGAACATCTTTACCTTCTTCGTTAACTATCCGGATTTGAACCATTCCAACGGGTTTTCCTGTGCGGCAACGTGCATTTAACTGTTCTTCCGGAGTAAGTTCCAGTTCTTCTTTTGTAAGGTGCGAAATAGCCAAAACCGGGCAGGTTTCCGACAATCCGTATCCGCCAAAAATATCGATTCCACGTTTTAAGGCTTCCGATGTAATTGCTTTCGGAAGCGCTGCACCACCAATGATACAGGTCCAACCCGAGAAATCGACATTTGCAGCTTCCGGTGCTTTCAATAACATATTCAAAATAGTCGGCACACAGTGACTGAAAGTTACTTTATGCGAAATCAGCAATTTCAGCAAAACCGCCGGTATATATTTTCCCGGGTAAACCTGTTTGATGCCGAGATAAGTTGCCATATATGGAATTCCCCAGGCGTGAACATGGAACATTGGAGTGAGCGGCATATAAACCGAATCGCGGTGCATTCGACCCTGAACAGCCGGAGATGCCAGCGCACCAACCGATGTTAATGTATGCAAAACCAGTTGCCGGTGCGAGAAATAAACACCTTTGGGAAGTCCCGTGGTTCCGGTGGTGTAAAAAGTTGTTGCGCGGGTATTTTCATCAAACTCAGGGAAATCAAATTCAGGTGATGCCACTTCAAGCATTTTTTCGTATTCTCCTTCAAAATGAATATGATGACTCACTGTTTCCCCGCCTTCATCGATTAAAACAAATTTCCTGCCGTCTGAAATTCTTCCTTTGATGGCTTCGAGCAAGGGCACAAAATCAGTGTTACAAATAATCACATCATCTTCGGCATGTTCAATGGTGTAGGCCATCTGCTCAGGAGACAACCTCACATTTATCGTGTGAAGCACAGCGCCCAGCATCGGAATTGCATAATACATTTCGAGGTAGCGATGCGAATCCCAGTCCAAAACGGCGACCGTGTCTCCGTTTTTTACACCGATTGAAACCAAAGCTCCGGCCAGCCGGTTTACTCTTTCCTTCCATTTACGGTATGTTACAGTAACCTGATCGCGATAAACGATTTCCTGATCAGGATTGTTTACCATCGGCGCCAGAAACAGTTGTTTTATCAGAAGCGGATAAGAATATGCAGAGGGAGTAGATTCGATTAGATTGTCAGTCATATTGTTTGAATCTAAAAATTGTTATGCTTTTTACCGGGGAAAGTTAATCGAATTTTAGCTATCTTATCAATTACCTCCATTTGTTTCAGTAATAAAAAGAACATTCTGCAATTAAATTTAAGATAATCCGCAATTGTATTTCGGATTATCTTAGAATCAAAATTGCGGTTAAAAACCGCAACACCCCTAATCAGCATCCCCCACACACCTGAAACCTACCGTGGCTTTTCGTTCAAAACCCTGTGAAACACGCAAAAGCATTTGCCGGTGACGCAGGTTTTTGGGGCCACCCTGAACATACCACCAGCTATCTTCGGGTTTGTAGTAACTCCCGCCTT
>Ga0351900_1134_pt1 | contig 20088 bp, 14 predicted proteins | sample BONcelHT113001D3_FD_205827 | JGI IMG/M metagenome (GOLD analysis project Ga0351900, IMG submission 205827) | Enriched cells from coal bed in the Powder River Basin, Montana, United States - BONCAT cells T11 rep1 HSBNCT.T11.300.1.D3 ...
CCTGAATGTATCGGTTAAGTTGGCCGATACGGTACCGGTTGCGGCCAGTTGCATTCGGAGCGCTGAATTAACCTTTCGCCAGGCAATATCCTTTTCCTTCAATTTCTTGATTTCAAAGCCTGACAGTTCGAGCGATTTCTTTAGGTTACTATGAGAAATTTCCACAACACTCAACTTATAGGTTAATTCTCCGGTTTTACTTTCGTGAACAGCAACAATATCTTTGAATGTGGAAAGTTCAACTGTATTCAATTGGTTTTCTTTTGTCAATCGTTTTATTTCCCGGTGCTGGACACCAATGTAAATAAAAATTAACAAAAGTAAAACCGCTGTTAAAATGTAAATCAGTTTGTTTGAATTTGGCTTCATTCGTTCTATATATTAATATGTTAAGAAATTCCGGTTGGAGCGACGACCCAACGCCGCTCCGTGCAAACCCATAAAATAGGAATCGATTAAAATAAAGTTTTTGGACTTTGTTTAATACAATACAATTCTATTCGCAGAACGCCGGGTAAATTGGGCGGCCACCCGTAACCGTTTTATTTGTTCATCAGTTCAGTTTTGTCCGCACTGCCTTTCGAACTACCAAAAAAGTAACCTATTACTGTGCTGAATGCACTAATTAACGCACCTATAATGAGCATTACAGCATCGTCGTATTTGGCAGAATAAATCAGGTAAAAAGTGATTGAGAAAAATCCCAGCGCAACCAGGGCGCCAAGCGCATACATGTAGATTTCTTTTGTATTCATAGCCTTAGTTTTTCGTGAACATTAAAACAGGGGCAGGCTCTGTTGGCGTAATCGTTGTGCCCGGAGAGTTTTGTAATGCCAGGGAACTCGGATTTAAGGGTATTAATAAGAAGCTGCACCGATTCGAATTGCGCCGGTGTGAAGTTGTTTTCCGGCCTGCCGGTCTCGGTAATTCCACCAACTAGGCAGATTCCGATGGTTCCGGTGTTGTGGCCGTTGCAATGAGCGCCCACCTGTTCGATTGGCCGGCCTTCCTCGACAGCGCCGTTTCTGCGGATAACGTAATGATAGCCGATGTCGCGCCATTTGTTTTCCTGAATATGAATCCGGCGAATCCAGTCAGCGCCAATATCCATTGATGGTTTTGTTGCAGCGCAATGGATGATGATTTCGTTAATGGGCCTCATTTTTCTTTTTTTTCCAGGTTCGTACACCGTTGATTATACTTACCAACCCGGCAAGTATTGCCACTGTCCAGGCTAAGTGTTGAAAAAAAGTATTTGCCGCCTGCAGTGATATGAAGCCTATCGGGGAAACAGCAGCGCAGTAATTTGTAAAGGTTCCGAAACTTGCCGATACGATTGAGGTAACGGCGGATTTCATCGGGTCTATGTCATGTATCATCTTCAAATTGTTTTTGTGTGAAGATAGAATGGGACCATCGTTGTGGAAAGGACAAAAAAGTTGATTGTTGCTTGTTACTGGTTAAGAACAATAAAAAGGGATTCCACCGGTGAAATCCCTTTTTTATTATATCAACTTCTTCGCCAAAATGCCCGTTTTGCCTCGACCTTCTTGGCTTCGGGCTAAAACTTTTTTAAGTAATCCAGTATAATCATCTTCTATTTAAGTTAAAAAACAAAAATAAGTCATGCTAAAACCAATCTTCCGGTTGGCAACCGGATTGTTAGTGCAATAACCCTGTATGTTAATTTGCGGGAAGTATTTGTATTCTTCCACCAACTCCATATCCAGCAACACTTGATGTTATTGAAAAATCGTCCCATAAAGCAGAGGATTGAACTTTAGAGTATATGTTTATGTAATATCTATTCCCCAGATTAACTCCCCCCAGATTATCCCATCCGCTCGTTGCAGACATAGTTCCGGTCGAATTTAATTCAAGGTTTGTCACAACAATATTCATCGAATTAGAAGTTCCAGAACCAGAATTATTCAAATTAAAGGTTCCTGAATTAGTCGAACTCAGATAGGGTGAAACATTATAATATGGAGATGATGATTTCATATTTCTAAAAGCAATGATTCCAATCGTACCTCTTGCCGCTGTCGCGGAATTTACTGTAAACGTTGCAGATAAATCGCTTGCGGTTGCTATCTTGGAGTGTAAAATGAAACTATTATGTGGCGAACCCCCAGAATAACCGTAAATTGAAAGCCAACCAGAAGGAACTGTTAGTAAATAGTTTTCGTCTATTCCTGTATAAATAATTAAAAGGTCGCCTACGTTCGTGCCGCTCGGAACGATTTGTTGCAGCGAAGTTGTCGCAGTGGTATAATCCGTGTTTGTGCTACCGACAATAGATATTGGAGTAGAAGCATTATGCGCCCCATAATCCCTAAACATCAGGAGGTTATTAAGATTTCCTGCTGCGGAATAATATTGAGCCTTATATGTGGCGTTAAAGTACGATGATGCTGCTGCTGCGAAACAATCTTGCAGGTCGTACCTGTCGGTTGGTACTGCTGCCTGCATCGGTGGATTGACCACATTCAAAACGTCCTGCAAACTGAATGTCGTAGTATTCGGAACCTGCCCCGCTGTCCACATAGCAATCACCATAAAAACAACCAGTATTCTATTTCTCATTTTCCAGTTTTTCTAAACGTTTAATTAACTGCTCGATTATCTCGTCCTGTCTTGCTACCTTGGCTATTAACAGGTCGATATACCCTACCGATTTAACCCCTTCCTCATTAGTGAACACAAGCTCTGGATTGATAAGTTCAACCTCCTGTGCTATCACACCGTATCTCTGGCGTTTGCTATCGTCGCTCCTGAATACAAATGTCTTGAATCCGATTTTATCCGCCCATTCCAGGTCAGGTATTCCCTCTATCCTCTCCTTCAATCTCCGGTCTGAACTGGCAATGAAGTTGCCGGAAGTAACAGAACCATTACCGGAGCCGCTGCCTACACTAAGAGTGTTTGCGCTGCTGTTGTAAGAAAAATCACTTTCACCTGTAATACCTGAACCTGAACCAAACTGAACTATACCACTTGACTGATTGCCTGAAATATTTCCCCATCCAACTCCTCCCATATATTGCTGTAATATCTGTCCGGCAGAACCAATGCCAAGCCTTTGAGGTGTGCCGCCTGAACCCGCTGTAATGATATCTCCTGCGGTTGTCATTGGATTGGTCATGCCTCCTGAACCAAAATTAAGATAACCCTGCATATAATCCCCAAGCACAGACACCCTTGTTTTTCTGAGTTGCCCACCATATGAAATCATAATTTCATCCGTGCTTGTTATCCCGCTATTAATGGAGGATAATCCAGATATCGTACTATGCGACAAGTGATTGTGAGAGATTCCTGCGTTCGCAAGAGAAATGTCACCGGAGGACGTTGAGAAATTATTGGTATTGAAACTTGCTATACCCTTTACGAAAGTTGTTGCGTCCGGCAGAGCTATAAATGCTTTTTCAGAACTAAGCTGCAAGGCAAAATTATTCACGGTTGAAGTGTATCCTATCTGAATCCCTCCCCGCGTACCGTTGGCTGCAAGTGGCAGTGTGTATCCGCTGCTGCCATTACTTGCCGCTGTAATTCGACCATCCCCGCCAATCGTTATATTTGCATTTGTATAACTCCCTGCCGTTACCGCTGTTGTATTCAGATTAGCCGTAATAGTGCTTCCGGTGATGTTTACAAATGAAATGCTTCCGGAACTTGTAAAGTTTGGGGTGGGAAAGTACGTAAGATTCACATACACGTCACTATTATTGCTATGAGTAGGCTTGTTTGTCAAATCATTATAACTTCCTGTTGTCGCAACCGTAGCAAACGTTGGTTTGCTATCAATTTCCGACCATGTAGGCACGTATGATATTGGCCTGTATAATCCCGCATGATTTCCCCAACCAAAGGATGTATTCCAATTTTCTATACTTAGTTGCCCCAACCTCACAAACTGATTACTAAGAGTTGCATCTGTTGTTCCGCTGGCTGTGCCTGCAACCTGCAACTTATCTACTCCGTTGTCTGCCTCAGTACTAATTAATAATCGTGTGCTTACTTGTTTTAAAACGGAGTTAGCAAACCCACTTGCATCTGAAATATGATAGGGAAAAAAACCATCAGATAAATTAATTGCAGAGACGTTTGTGAATTTCCCTGCCCACGAACCGCTCGATAAGTCGCCTATTAATGCTGAATGAGTACCCAATGTTCCCTGTCCGTGAGTTACTCTTCCTGATGTTTTAACTTCAACCACTGATGTATTCCCAAGTTGAACTGTATTAGCCCCGGCTCCAACAGCATTGTACCCAATCACGGTTTCATTAGTAATATTGTTTGCAGACGCCTTCGCTAATGCTCCTATAAATGTCCCTTGTGTTGCCTGCGTCAATGAGTTTGATGTTCCATGATATCTTCCGGCCTCAGAACCTAAAGCTGTATTATTACTGTAACTTCCGGATAAACTATTAAGGGAGTAATACCCAACTCCGGTATTACTTATTCCAAGGGTATTACTCATAAGTGCAGATGCCCCAATAGCCGTATTGTTGCTTGAAGTAGTTGAATACATTGATTGGTATCCTAATGAGGTATTGTAGTTTCCTGATACATTTGAAAATGATGCCATCTGGCCTACTGCTGTATTATAAGAACCTCCTACCCCATTATTTAATGCACTATAACCAATACCTGTATTATTACTTCCACCTATATTCTGAACCCCTGCATTTATCCCAATAAAAGTTCCGTATATACCGTTAACATTTCTTCCTCCTGCATTCGTCCCAATAAAAGTATTAGGATTGGTGTTTCCCCCTCTGATTTCGAAAACAACTGAATTAACTGTATTTTTTATAAGAAAAGAAGGATTCGAAAGAGCTGAGATGCGCTTAACAGAGATGTTTATTCTGCCATTAAAGTCAGATGTTGGCGTTATTGTCAACCCTGCCGTTGATACTGCTCTTAAACCATAGCCTGATGACGAGGTTGCTGCTGTATTGGCTACGCCTCCAAATGATACCGTAACAGACCCTGCGGTTCTTGATGTTATAGTCCAAGAAATGTAATAAAAATTGAATGAAATTGCAGCTAAGGTATTATTAGTCAATGTAGTAGTAGTCCCAAAAGTGTGTGTCCATCCGGTTAACCAATCACCAGTCCAACCTGTTGAAGTCCATATATTGCTTTCTTGAATAAGTTCATCGGTAAAAATCGGCGACTCCTGAGTTGCGCCTTGAAGCACATGAATGGGAGTTGCAAGTTTTGGGTCAATTAGAAGTTTTTGGACATAAGAATTATCCCTGAAATTTAATCCGGTTGTTATATCGTATGCCTCTCCTGAATACATTGGTATAACAGATAAATCACCACCACTTTGTCTTGATGGAAACCATTCAATTGAAGATACCCTGATAAAAGAAGTAATTGCTCCGCTAACGGTAATCCTTATTTTTTTTAAGTAAATCCTTGAACCTGTTTCAATTTTAACAACCCTGTTAGTATTGCCAGTAACCGTGCCAACAGTTGTCCATTCATCTAACCCTGTTGTATTGTTTCTATTATATAATTCAACTGTTATATTGCTGGCAATGTCCGTGTTATAAAACTGAAGTATTAATGTACCATTAGCATAAGTGTAACCATTTGTTCCGTTAGCTGTCCAAGCCTTCTGTGGGGCAAAATCAATTTCCCATATTCCATCAGTACCAACATCTGTTAAAACAGAAAAAGAATCATAGTTATTATCATAAGCATTATTTGGACTTGTTATATTAGTTGTAGTAATGGTGTATCTTGTATTAGATGCTGCCAATCTGTTAAACTGTAATCCAGCCATAAACTGTCCGTTATTACCCCAAACACTTTGTGAACCATAAAATCCACCTATTTCCTGAGTACCATCGTGGGTAGATAAACCACCTGAACCAATTCTTACTTGTCCACCATTGGGATTTAATAACAGAGGGTAAGTTGTAGCCAAGTTAGTTACATTGGTTGACTGAATCCAATGAGTTGAACCAGCATTCAACCCAATATCTAAAACCGCAGTTGTAGCTGCATTTGTTATTCTAACTGCCGCTGACGGTTGACTTGTTCCGCTTGTTGCAGGAAGCGCATTGGTAGCAGTTGTTGAATTAAAAGTATTAGTTGCATTCAAGTAGGCTACATTAGTAAGCGTGCCTGCTGTGTTAATGTTAGTTCCGTTAAGTAAAAAACCACCTATTGCATCTAATGTATTTCCAAATTTACCGTTCCCATTAATCCACATATTTGCAGTTTGGGCAGAAGAGTTTTGGTTTTGGATATAGTTTGTACTTCCAGTGAGGGGTGCGTAAATTATGGGTGCTTGCCACAATGCCCCACCCGAACCATTTGTTGTTAAAACCTTACCGGTAACCTCTCCGGCAGATTTTATAACTGTTCCCTGAATGTCCTCTATTTGCGAAACCCTAATCTTTGTCTGTCCAAAAACAAGGGCAGGCATAATCAGGAAAATAAATACCGAAATTAATGTTTTCATAATTTAAAAAATGTCGTAATTAACTGTAATCACATCAGTAAAAGTGCCGTTTGTAGATGGTGTTGTGGTAAGTGTTATTGTTGTCACATACGGACCACTGCCAACATTATAAGCGATAGTATAATCTTTCAACTGAACCCCGGGAATGGCATCGAATGCGGTAAGCAATTGTCCGTTAAGATATACCATTTCCGAACCTGAAACAACTTGCGCGTTTGCAGCAGGCATAATGGTAAATGCGGCATTGGAACCGTTTATTGTCCCTGCCGGAACAGCGCGATATACATGTGTTGGAATAGCAAGTATTCCTCTTAGCTGCGCCATTGTAAGGTCAAGTGGAGCTGCGGCACCGCCTGTATTGTTACCCTTTACTGTATTCGCTGGCATATTTGCCATTTTTGCATTTGTAACTGCGGAATTATTGATTGTTACTGCACCGCTGGTTGTGTTAACGCCAACATCTCCACCAAAAAGGCCAAAAACAATTTCTTTAAACTTTAACCATGTTACCTTTTTTGATTTGCCTGCATCGGCGAAGTCTGAAATAAGCACTCCATCCGTATCAGCTAAACTTGTTTTGGTGTTGGCTCCAATTGCTGTTTTAATATTTGCCCAGGTTATTTTCTTCAACATATTGCTTGCTTCGGAATCGGTTAGGGGCAATGTGTCAGCATCAGCAGGTATTGCTTTAGCGGAGGCTGCGGTCAAAATTGCTCCTATTGTTACGCCATTTTCGGCTGGCAGAGCATCCCTCACAGCCTTTGAAGTTGGAACAGTGGTATCGTCAGCCCCGAGAACCGTTGCTATTGTTTTACTGGAAGTTTTAATTATTTTCCCTGACGCGCCATTGAATAGCGGTATATGATTATCAATAGCAGAAACCGGGCCGGTAACCGCACCGTCAATGTTGCTTTGAATTGCGGTAAAGTCAGCATCTACACTCCCAGTACCGGTTCTATCCACCATAATCAGAACCAAATCACCAACCTCACAAACCTTACCTCTTATTGTTCCGGCTTCAATTATCCTGTACGACCAACCTGCATTGTAGGTGGTAAGGGCGTTAAAAGCTGCAATAGTAAGTGTACCTCCTGTACCGATTGTACCTTTAAAAACCATTGCATCTGCCGCACCAATTAAGGCATCTAACTGCGATTTATTAACTGCATCATCTGCGGCTGTTCCATCAGCAACACCTGTTACTTTTCTGTTCGTGCCGCTTATTCCTACATTTAAGTCAGCATCAATGTATAATTGAGAACTGCTTCTGATTTTTGTGTTACCCATTATTGTTTTTTATGAAATATTATTTTAGTTTGTAAATACATTCTGTAATATCCTTGAACCCTGTTGCCATTGGCGGAGTAGCCAATTGAATAGTGGTTTCATTTATTTCCGAAAATTGGTATTCTTTCAACCCATTTAAAAGGACAGTAATTTCGCCTGTTCTATAAGGTTTCGATGTGGTGAACACTGTATTTACACCATCAATATCGCCCTGGAGCATTTCTGTTATATATTCTCTTGTATCGGGCCACAGTGAACTTACAAACCCGATAATCCGGGATTTAACTGCATTGGTGTAATTGTCCGAGGTCTGGAATATTGCGCTGTCGATATAACATTTGCCCTTCATGGGCATTTGGTTTTTGATGGTGTCGAGTTCAGCCTGTGTTCCGGTAAAAGCCGCTTGTATGGTTGTGTATTGTGCGGTTCCCATCACCGAAATAATCTTCCGGGAAGGGTTGTTGATTTCGTTGGTGGCGAAATAGTGATAAATCACAAAATTACCGCTGTCGGCTGCGGCTAAAGAAGTAAGGCCGGAGTTATAAAGCAGCCGGTTGCTGGTTAATACGGAATACCCGTTGTTGGAAAGAAAGCGCGGTGTTTGGTTAAAAAAAAAGAGTACCGGCATGGTTACCGTTGATTCGGGGATGTTGAGTTCAAAGTCATCATGGAGGATGGCGCCGGCAGAAACAATAAACTGTGCGTGATTATTTGCTGAGCCATCGCCATTGATTTCATAGTTAGTGATTTGTAACCCTGTTTTGCACCGGGCGCCAAGTGAGTTATGCAAATACCATTTTATCTGAGGATTCCACTGGCTGCCATGTTTATCGTCGCCAAAGTGAAGCAATTCATTGTTTGTGGCATCCCAGTAGAAGCATGAAATGAGGACTTTTGAAGTATGTATTATTTCGAGCTCCTGTGGTGTCGGGTTCTTTTTGTAATAAAGAACCTGACTGCGGCCCGGTTCGGGTTCTGTATCGAAGTAAACACAAAAAAGACCTTCCTCGTCGGGAATTTCAATCTGGTATTCGGAAAAAATGCGGTAAGGCACAGCCTGGTTTGCCCATGAGAAAAAAGAGTAGCGGGGTTCAAAACCTTCGACCAGGGGATCGAACGGTTTGATTGAAAAAATCCGTGTTGTTGTGTTGAAGGAGATTTCAGCATCATAGCCGCCTGCGTTGTAAAATCCGCTTGTACGGTGGTTTGATCTGTCCCTCCAGAGCGTGTCTATGAGGATGGAGATCATATCATCGGTAATAGGTTTTCCCCTGAGATTTGTGAAAAGCCTTTTAAGCTCCCGTTTTGTTCTTAATCTTTCATCAGCCATGATGTACGTTTTTTTTATTGTTCAGAAGGCATTCCTGTTTGGGATTCCTGCCCAAAAGGAAACTTACTTGTTGTCATCTTGCGGTTACAGTCCTGATTCATAAAAGTGGAGTAATTTATATACTTGCGCTTCCGCTTCCGGAAGACGGGATTGTGATTCCTGCACCAATCAGCGCGGCGGTAAGTATTTCGAGCGCTGACTGAACATTTACAGCATCCATTCCCTGGATTGATGTGACTGCAATCCTTTCAGCATCAAAATAAAGGAATTGCAATGCTTCATTGATTTCGGTTATTTTGAACGGAATTAACAACCATTCAACTCCATCCCAGCTTAAAACCTGATCCTTCTGAACTTCGGTTTCCCAGAGAGTTGCATCTTCGCGTACCAGGTACGAATCGAAAAGCGTCGGTTCTGCAGGTTCTGTTTCAGCGTAACCTTTGAGCGTACATTCAGGAAAAGCAATCCGGAGGATGCTGTTACAAACTTCGATAAAATTGGTATCGACTTCCTGAAAAATGGAGCCTACCCTGCGTGACGGACCTTCTAATATTTTTTTCATGTTTATAATTTATAATTGACCAAATGGAAATAAATCTAAATCGGTATCCAGAATCAAACCTACATTGTCAAAATCGAGCAATGTATCATCCATGATAAGGTTGTTCCAGTTCCAGTGTTGGTCGATGGTTACAACGGCAGGTGTAAAGCTGTTTTTGTATCCTGTAAGCTTTGTATCACCAATGGAGTTGAGATTAAATTCAGTTTCCATTGTTTCGATGATAAAATCACCTTCGCGGCAGCGGAACCGGTTTGTGATGTTCCGGGAAACGTAGTCGAGCATATTGATTGAAAAAGCGGCGTCGATGGTAACCGGATGGCGCTGCGCCCAGAAACGGTTCCATTTTGGCCACCGTTTTGCGAGCAGCCCCTTATCTTTTTTCTCCCAATCAAGGGCAAGATTTGCTGTTTCCGACTTTGCCTGGTTGTTGCCGAGGTAAAACATGAGGCGGGGTGTAAAATTCTCATAGGCAAGTTTGATGGTTTCCATGTTGCCTTTGTGGAGGGTGTGGGTTGTCTGGTCGCCGAACAGTGTGCTGAAGTCGGTTTTAATTTGTTCCTCTTCATTTTTGTTGCGGTTAAAGAACCCATTCTGAAAGCCTGTTGAGAGGTGTTTCCATCCAACGATATTGACAGGGACTTCATCGCCTGTGGCGGGGTCGATCTGCGGTTCCACCACCCAGGCATATTCAGCGTATGTATTGGATTGAACGATATAGCGGATTTCGCCAAAGACAGGGTTTTCGATAAGCTCAAGCTCGTCTGCCGTTTGTACCGGGTCTTTTTCATCCAGCCTGCGGTCATCGATATCAATCCATTTTTCGGAGAACATGGAATCATCGTTGTCGTGGCTGAAAAGGAATTTCAGGGTAACATCTTTTCTTTCCCCGATATTCCATCCGTTTACAAGATATTTGTCGATGTCGATGGGAACCGAATCAATGGCCGCTTCGCGGTCGATGATATCCACTTTACCGTCGCCGTGAAAATGAAAACAGACATTCAGCAGGTTTTGGATAGAAAGGATAAAATCCCTGAGTTTTATCTTGGGCAGCAAATCGCGGTACTGGAACGTACCGTCATAGCTGCGTTTTATATCCTGAATGGAACCAACCGTGTAAGTTACTGCGGGAATGGTATAAAGTACCGTTTCGACTGCAGGAATTGTTTCGGTAATAAATTTGGTTGTGAATTCAACTTTTGTAATATCGAAGTTATTGTAAAGAATCAGTTTTTGCATATCCGGACTATCCTTGATTGCATTTTTGTCGATAAAGAATTTAGCATCGCGGAACAGCATTTCCAGAATGAAATTCAGGAAAAGCATGGGTGATATTACGTTTACAAAAAGGTCGGTTTCAAATCTTTTAATCAGGGCTGTGGACCCGATAGCCTGAACGGTCTTATCAGGATTCAGGTGATTCACAAACAAGGCAGCGCTTCTGCGGAAAGCCTCTGTAAATGCTTCGATTTTATAAAATTCATCGAGATAAGCCGGTTGCTGTTCGTGCCACAAATCCTGCCACCATGATAAATCCACATAATCCGGATTGGGAACCTTTTTGGTGAGGTTAACGACATGGCCCTTATCCCGGAAGAAGTCAGGGTTATAGTGGGTAGGGCAACCATAAGGATCGGTAAGCGGATTGTAGTTTGCCTTGTTTACAAAGGTTTTGTTTTGCATAAAAGCAGGGATATCGTAGATGTATTTATCCCTGTGGGCTTTGCCCAGGTTACCGACATTGTTTCGGCACCATCCGCTGTAACTGTCTTTATCGGCAGACTGGATAATCAATGTTCCGGAGATTAGTGTTTTGCCGCCAAAGCGGATTTCGAAGCCGGGAAATTCGCGGGTAGAGGACATTGAGTATTTTGCAAACCGTTCGGGGTTTCCAAGGATAGCTGCGTTTACCTCGTTGTTTGGCATTTCTATTCCCAGCGCCACATCGCCTGGGATTTCGTCAAAGAAGCAGGCAGGATTATAATAAATGATCCGGACTGAAGAATTGGCTTCGATGGCCAGCGGTTTATTGTTAATGTAATAGCCTAACATAAGGCCCCCCTCCTGTCCCCCCGAAGGGTGGATGATTTAAAAACTTTGTATTTCAATTTGTTTCTCATATCCTGTTTTTTTTCTTCTTTCTTTCTCTCCCCTATTGGGGGAGCCGGAGGGGGCTTCTAATATGATCTGTTGTCAAATGAGAACCTGCTGCTGTGGGCTTCGATAAATTCAATTTCGATTTCCCAGTGGTCATCCATCCGGTTAATGAGCTGCATATCTTCGTTGGTAATGATAACCGGAACGATGATTGATTTTGTGTTTCCGATGTTTGGATAAAGGAACCATGCTTGTTTTGAAAGCATAAGGTCGCGGTAAAACTGAATTGCGGAAATGCTTTTCCATCCGGAGTTGATTTTCCATTTGTTCTGGCCTTCCTTGTTTGGTGAAACGATTGTTGGTGTGTAAACAGTATCGGAACTTCTGACCGGCCTGTAAGCCATTGATTTTGTTACGCTGAATGAATCGACACCATAACCGCTGAGAAAGATATCATCGATGCCACCGAGGGAGTTGGCGAAAAACATAAAATAAGGGCGATCACAGTAGTTCCAGTCGATATGAAAGCGGCGGTTGTCGCTGATGTAGCCAAGGAAGTCAACCCACACGTCAAAGAATAAAATTTTTTTATTGTATGCAGGTTGTAATGCAAGGCCATGTAATGCGGGGTTACAGTTTAGTTCATAGAGCGAATCAGTGTTTAAAATCAATTCGGTGGTGGCTGTTGCTTCGGTTCCATCGGAGTAAGACGCCCTGACTTTAAACAAGCATTGTGAATTCTGCTGGACCATCAGCCACATTTTGAGCGGCTGGTTTGGATGAACTTCATCGCCCCAGGGCCGGGGTGTAAGAAACTTCCTTCCTAATACATATTTTGAATAAAAAGTTTCGCCCAGTGCTTTCATCATTGCATTTTGTCTTTGCGAAAGCCCACCTTTTACCATTTGGAAAACAGTTGAAACGGTAAAGAAATTTTCCACAAGCAATCCCTGGGAAGAGATATACCTTTCGCCTGGTTGCACCTGAATATTAAATGCCCGTGTTGGATATGCAACGACTTTTGAAACGGCGGGATACTCAAACGAAACCTCCATTGGCTGATCGAGTATCCCGGAGATATCGAATTCTGCCTTTCCCAGTGTGTCGGGGATTGTTCCTTCAATCAGCGGCGCACCTTCGAGTTTTCCATCTTGGCTGATTATTTTCAGGAGTATCATGTATTCCGAAGCGCCTGATGGAACAGATCCACCGGAGCAGTTAATGATTACCGGGTTTCCCGTGAGTTGTATTGCCCCGCCTGTAACTATTGCTGTTATCATAGAGCCCCCCTCCCGTCCCCCCGAAGGGGGGATGATTTAAGTAGTTCGTATTTTGTTTCGTGTTCCATATCTCGTTTTTTATTCTTTTTTCTTCTTTCCCTCCCCTTTTGGGGGAGCCGGAGGGGGGCTTTACAATCCTTTTGTTTGTTTGATTTGGATGTATTTTTCTCTTTCCCTCTCGATGGTTTCCACTGCCACGGTTGGCCTGTACGACATAAATAATTTGATTGCCTTTGTAAGTTCGGCGTTGATGTCGTTTTGGTTTTTGGCATCATCCGCTTTTTGCTGATTTGTTTCCGGGAACGATGGCGGGGTGTAAGTTCTTTGCTGTGTTGTAAACCCTCCGGAAGATAGAACAGGCATTGCGGCCTGGCTGAGTGAAACCCTTCGCGTTCTCATTTTCTCGAACACTTCGGTAATGTATTTTACTTGCGGGTTTTTGAGCAATACTTTTGGAACCACGTATTCGCCTTTATGAACAATTCCTGCGGGATCGTCTTTATCTCCGGGAGGCGTATAGCCACCATCTGAATAAGCGATGGAACCAACCACGGGAGTATCTTTTTTCTCTGATTTAGGACCAGCAAAAGATTTTACTGTTTGAGCAAGCACCATTGCAGTTTGAGCAGCGCCCACGGCGGTGTTCATGGTGATGAACGGCTGGCCGGCAGTTATGGGAGCCATTGCAAGCGCTTTGGCGTTTGCCTTTGCCACGTTTACCCATATTTCAGCAATGGCCAATCCCTGCCCAAAGGCGAACAATGCTTTTCCCAAAGCAGTTTCCTGGTCAACGATTCCTGACAGTGCCGAAACAAAAGACTGGGCAGCTTCAACACGTTGTTCGCGCTGCATCCATTCAGCATCCACCATATCGAGTTTAAGCTGCAACATGGCGTCGTTGTATTTTTTCTCTGCAGCGAGCATCGCGGCGTGGTTATTGGCTGCCATGTCGAGTTCGCTGAAATACTGGGCATGAACAAGCGCTGCCCGGGCGTCGAATGATTTCTGCATTTCTTCAGGCGGTGCAAACTCGTTATCGAACGGAGTTGTGGCGCTGACCATATTTTCAAGGTCGGCAATGTTCCTGCCTGCTTTCAGGTCGCGCATTTTTTGCTGGTGTGCTTTTTCCTTTTCCTCGATGGTTGCATTGAGTGCATCGTTGATGGCCTGTTCCTTTTCATTGAGCGAAACCTTGTCAATAAGGCGAAGTTCAAGCGCTGTTTTTTCATCGGCCCACCGGTTCTTTTCAACTTCTTCCTGCCGGGCAAATTCATCGCGGATGTTTTCGATTTTGGCAGCCGCCATTTCCTGTTCCGCTTTGAGTTGAAGATCCCGCAGTTTGATATCCACTTTCACCTGCAATTCCATCGCCTGGTTAACGGCTTCCTGGTATTCCTTTGAACCTTCGTTGTAGATTTTGAGTTTATCAGCAAGGAATTTGAGTTCGCTTTTCAGCATCCGGTCATTGTATTCATCCTCCGTGATTTTGTTTTCGAGGAATTCCTGACGGATAAGCGCCTGGCGTTTGTTGTGAAAAGCTGTAAGGACCGATATTTCAAATTTCACATTGTCGCTTGGTTTCCATGGTTTTTTACTTGCGCCTGAACTGACATTGTTTTTAATATCGGCAAGTTTCTGCTGGTGTGCCTTTTCTTTTTGCTGAATGGTGGTATGGATATTGGCATTGATTTGCTGTTCTTTTGCGCTCAGGTCATGCCTGATGATCATTTGTTTTTCGAGCGCATCTTTCTCGACTTTCCATCGTTGTATTTCTTCTGCCTGTTGCCGGGCAATTTCATCGCGGATATTTGCAATACGGGAAGATTCCATCTCCTGCAGGAATTTTGTTTCCAGCTTGCCAAGTTTCATTTCGTTTTTTATCCGCAACTCAAACGAATCATTGATGGTTTTCTCGTATTCTTCTGAACCTTCGTTATAGATTTGAAGTTTGGCATTCATAAAATCGAGTTCGCTTTTCAGCAGCAGGTCATTGTATTCATCCTCGTTAATCCTGCCTTTAAGGAAATCTGCACGGATCAGGGCTTCGATTTTGTGATGGCCAGCGGTAAGCGACGAGATTTTCTCCTTGATTTCATCATCCGAAACATAAGCCGGGCGTTCCATTTTGGTTTGCAGCTCTTCTATTTTCTTTTGAATCCGGAGATAATCCTTGCCGCCGAATATGGCATTTTCGAGGGCAATGTTGTATTGGGCCAGTTTTTCGTTCATCATCACCAGTGATTCGGTTCCGATTTTATCACCGATGCTTTCGGCGTTTGTGATTTCCCACAATGTTTTTGCAGCGCCTTTCAGCTCCACCATTGTTCCGCCAAGTTCTGCGATACCGTCATTCATTGTTTCGGCAGCTTCCTGCCCGTTCTGAACTGCGCTGAGTATGTTGTATGAAGCGGCCACATAAGGATTGCCACCGGCTTTGGCAAGATTTACTGTTTTTTGCCATAGTGTTGCCCTGGTGTTGCTTTCCCGGAGATTATCCTGTTGGAGTTTTTGCAGCCTTATTGTGTTTTCAATGGCTTCGATCATCTCTTTGCTTTGTTCGGCCAGCGCTATTTTTTGCGCCAGGGTAAGCGTAGTTGATTTTTTTATGCCATCATTGAGTTTTTGAACATGTTCGGTATAAGCCCTTGTCATTATATCCAAATCCTTTAATGCGCCGGCTTGTTCTTTTGCGCGTGCAGTTGCCCCTCCGAGGTATTTGTCATATCCGCGGATAGCGCCAATCAGCAGTGCAATCCCTGTGAACACCCATCCGATGGGGGTTGCATTTAATGCCACGCTGAAAGCTCTCAGGCTGGTTGTTGCAAGTGCGATATTTCCGGTAAGCAGGGCAACTCCTGCGTTATACAGCGCAATGGCTGCAAACTGAGCTATGTATGCCGCGGTTTGCAGTTTGGAAAGCACCAGGCCGATACCAACGGCTGTATTTTTGCGGGCTTCCCATATTGCGACGGCTTTTACAGCAATGGTATAGGTAATCAGGTAGCCTGTTGCAAAAACAATGGCTTTGCCGTATTTGAACAGAAACTGAACTGTTGCGCCAAATATTTTCAGCAGCGTGGATGCTTTATGAATTGTACTGGCATAGATTGGTGTAAGCGACTCTCCCAACTGGACCTGTATTTCCTTGAAGCGTTTAAATGCTTTTTCAAGCCTTGCCTGGGCGCTTGCGTTTTTCTTATTGAACTCAATGAGCAATGAATTTCCCTTTTTAAATTCCTCGTTGCTGAACTTCTGGTTTTCGCGGAGTTTGTCGATGTTGGCAGCCAGCACCCCGAGAACCGTTGTTGCGCGAACGCCATCCATCCCCAATGATGAAAGAGAGTTTGCGAGCTGGCCGAAACCATCGGAGGAACCTTTGGCGCCAATCAAAAGCTGTATCATGGCTTCGTTGGCATCTTCGTTTATCAGTTTGGTGAATTCCTCCAATTCCATGCCTGCGATGCGTGCAAACTGGGCTGTGTTCTTAAACATTTTACTGATAACCTGGTTAAAGGCAGTTCCCGAAACTTCGGATGTCTGGCCCAATTCATCAAGCGTTGTTGCAAGGCCGAGAATTTTATCAATTGTGATTCCTGCGGTTGGAGCAACACCGGCCACCCGTTTTGTGAATTCAAGCATATAGCCTTCGTTGGCGGTTCCGGAAGCACCCAGGGCGTTCATTGCGCTACCGATTTTAATCAGCGCATCTTCAACACTGTGTTCTTTTGTGAGTTTGAATATATCCACAAGTTTACCCAACTGGCGGACTGATTCTTCCGTGTCGCCGCCCAAATCTTCTGACAGCGCCACCCTGATTTTATCGGTTGCACGAACAAAACCCAGCACATCTTCCTTGCCGCGGATACCCAGTTTACCGGCCACCCTTGCCAGTTCGAGCAGGTCGAGCTGTGCGGTGCGGGTATCGATTTTTCGCATTTCATCATTCAGGGCAATGGTTTGCTTTTTTGTGAGGTCGGTGGTTTTCATCACATCCACCAGTTTGTCGTCGTACTCTGCAAAAGCCGTAACTGTTCCTTTTACTGTTGCCACCATCCCAGCCACGGCTGCAATACCGGCTGTGATAACCGCAAAGTAGCGGTTGGCAGCATCAGCCATTCGCTGGAAGGAGTTCCACTTTTTATGTGTTGTGCTTAAATCCTGATTGTGCTGGTCGAGGATTGTTTTTAGTTCCTTGATTTTGGCTGTGTGTTTGATATACTCTTTGCTTCCGATGGTCATGCGGGCCTGCTCATTGACAAGTTTTGACATTTCCTTACGGATGGAAACGATATCGGCAGTAACCTGTTTGCCGTTGATATAAAGGTTTATTCTCCTGGTATATGTAGCTGCCATTTTAGTAATTTATAAAGTTTCACCTAAAAGCCTCTCCCCGGCCCTCTCCAAAGGAGAGGGGGGAAGAAAGGCCAAAATGAAAAGCAAAATTTATTCAGTGATAAAAATAGACTTGCGCCGGGTGATTGGAAAGGACACAAAAAAAAGCGGGATCAGATTTTGAGTTTTGCTGCGTTTACAACAGCATCAGCGTTTACAACGGCAATCTGGTCGGCAAGGTTTGGAGCATGGCGGTCGATAACCGGGTTAAACCATTCAACGGTGTTACGGCCGCCGCCTTCCATTTTGCCTTTTGCTGTTCTGCGAACGAGCTTACCTGTCATTTCCCATCCACGGCCAACGCCTTTGTGAACAAAAATGCCATGGCGTTCGAATGAAAATGAAATGGTATCGATTTCTCCGTAGGATTGTTTTGTCGATGGTTTGATGCTGTTTACCAGTTTTCCTTCCTGCCGGCGTTTTGCCCCGGTTCCGCGCATGATGAACGGTTCTGTTTTCCCGAATTTAAACCAGGAAGCGCTTGAGCGCAATTCCCTGTTTACCGGTGGTATCCAGTTAAGAACTATTGAATTCTGTTTCCTTACACCTTCGTTATCGAGTGACATGGTTCAATTAAAAATTATAAATTAAAAATTATAAATTCAGGAGAGCCAGCGGCTTCCATCAACATCTGACGGAACCGGTGAAGTGATTGTAAAGGTAATCCGGATGCCGATTGAATTACCGATTTGATTGATGATAAGCCCTGAATCAACCGAAGAAAATTCGAAGCCACGGACCACCGGCGTCAATGGGTTATGTTTGTCGGTTTTAATTCTGATAAGGATATCATCGGCAATACTTTCGAGATTATCCCATATTTCATGAACTTTTCCATAATCGCTGATATCGGGGCAATGGTTGAGAAGCATAAAAGCGCCACTTCGGTTTTTAAGGATATTGTCGCTTTTGTGGTCGGTATAGTTATAGCTGTAAGCTTCCAGTGCGAGCATGGGATAAGCGACATCGGTTCGGTTGATACCATTAAGCACTTCGTCAAGCTCAAACCGGAAGAAGTGTTTTTCGTTATCGGTATGTTGAATTGAAACGTGGTTTCTTGCTATGTTTTCAAAGTAAGCTATGAGGTCTGAAAAGTTCTTGTTCATCTTATCTGTTTTTGATGTTTTCCTTGATTTTGTTTGTCATCCACCGGAGTACATTGTGCAGCGGGAGCATAGAGTACCGGTCATGATTCACCAGGTCATCGCCAACAATGTTTTCAAGTATTTTCAGCCATCCGGAGTTGCTTATATTGTTCTTGATTTTTAGTGGCATTTCAGAATCATCCGAAGCATTTTCAAAAATCATTGGATAAGCAAGCGCCAGCCATTCTTTTATCAGTACGTAATTGATAACAACAGCTTCAAGGATTTCAGGTTTTACTTTTTGAAGTGACATTGCATTCGCAATAATTTCTTCTTCATGAAAAGTGCGGTTTTGCACCAGGTAAAGCGAAGCAATAAATTTGTGCAAATCGACTTCGTTTTTATCAGCCTGGTAGTTTTCAAAATAGCTCTCGACAAAGATGAACTGCGCGAATGTCATTCCGTGCAACCGGGGTTTTGGTGAAACAATCCGGCCAAACGCATCATTGATATGAGGAATAATAAACCTGTCATAAGGTTGTATATTCATAAAAGGTTCGAACAGGATAATCAAACGATAGCGGTGATAATCTTCCAGCTTTTTAATCCTGTATTTCCGGATGCCTGTCATTTGGCTAAGGAAAGCTGTTTCGGAAATCTTTCCATTTATCAGCGCGGCAATGGCAATGAGCAGCAATGGCTGAAGCTCTCCGAACGTGGATGGGAAACTGCCCTCAATTTTGCGGGTGTATTTCAGGAAAGGAAGCGGCTGGTATTCAAGTTCTATTTTAGTCATATTTAGTTTTAAGCAAAAAAAGTTTTCTTTTCGTAGTTATCCCTTTTGAAAGGTGAACCTGTCTGGCCGGAATATTCTTCCCAGTTTTCGAGCAGGTAAGCCTTTAGCATTTCCAGGTAGTTGTTGCCAATGTGACGGTTCCGGCTGACCATAACGGCAACTTGCAATTCGGTTGACGGGCCTCTCACTGTTTTTGCTCTTTGCTGATCCTCGTTCTTTGCGAAGTACAATCCTTTATCATGAAGCGTTGCCCCGGTTTCCTCCATCAGCATGGCGCTGGCCAGATAGATTAAAGGTTTGCGGATATAAGGCAGCAGCGCCAGAACCTTAACGTCAATAACGTCGTTTGCCATTTCTGTTTTAACAAACTCGTAAATTGTTTTTCCCAGTACTGGTGCAATGGACGTATCTTCGATATAGGCAATGGCCGGTTGCAGTGCCAGAAAAATAAGATTGCTCCGGTGGATGTTAAAAGGGATTTCCTCGATAACTCTAACGTTGGGTAGAAAAGAGGTGATGTTTTTGTTAAAGATTTCAGAAGTCATCAAATCTTCAAAAGCATCAATGTTCAAACGAAGGAAAGTAAGAATATCGTCAAGCGAATTATACCCTGTTTCGGCAAAGAATACTTTGATTGCATCTTCCTGGTATTTGTACAAACCTTTTGTGCGTTCGGTTTCTATTCTCTGGAACCCTGCATCTGTAACCGAGATATTCAGGAAATCGAAGCCAACAAAAAAAGAAAGGTGTATTGTTGCAAACTGGACTTTGGCCA
>Ga0351900_1135_pt1 | contig 20074 bp, 14 predicted proteins | sample BONcelHT113001D3_FD_205827 | JGI IMG/M metagenome (GOLD analysis project Ga0351900, IMG submission 205827) | Enriched cells from coal bed in the Powder River Basin, Montana, United States - BONCAT cells T11 rep1 HSBNCT.T11.300.1.D3 ...
CGAACAGGTGGGAGAACCGGCAAATGCATTTAAAAATAAAAGCGATTCATCAGCGAATCTATCAAGGCTTGGTGTCTGGATTACACAGTTTCCATAAGGTCCGATATCCACTGCCCCAAGGTCGTCGGCAACAAACAAAACAATATTGACCGGTTCAACTTTATAATTCGGTTTTTTTCCGGTATTAACAGCCAAAACGCTTGCTGTCAGAAATGAAAACAATATGGAGATGCAGGTAAAAATTTTCATCTGTAAACCATTTCAAATCACATTTTTACAATTATCATAGCAATTATATCTTTATCTCATCAGAGTCAAATTGCCGTCCTGACCCATTCTTTTATTTTTTCTGTGCTTCTTCAATTTCAACTTCTCCTGAAGGACGGTCGATTGCTTTGCCGACTGGCACTGCTTCCCCAAAATCCGGAGTACCATCGGCATTCCATCGAAATGGCTGCATTCGTACATCGCGATCCCAGCCAGGTGTGGTACTTTTTTTAGAATGGTAGATAATCCAGTCTTCTGTTTCGTCAGGTGATTTTACAAACGAAACATGCCCCACGCCAAAAACCGAATCATTGCCTTCGAAAACAGGGCCTTTTTTTGTCCAATTCGAAGGAATCAACGGGTCGTCTTCTGAATGATTCAGTTGCAGCATTCCCTGGCGGTATTCTTTCAGCCACGACTCACGACATGAATAAATAATAAAAATCTTATCGCCGTTTTTCAGCACTTCGGCACCTTCGTTTATATTTAAAGGGCCGCCGGTTTCCCAGCCTTCCACAGGTGATGATAACAAAACACGTTTCCCCTTTAAAGTGTAAGGATTTTCCATTTCCTGAATATACAAGTGCTGGGGAGTTGCATCCGTATCCATTTGCTGGAGCCAGCCAGACCAAACCGCATATAGTTTTCCACGGTGTTCAAAAACAGTCATGTCGATGGCCCAGATATTTTTCAGGATATTTTCAGGATTATCACCGGTATTCAGCATTCCCATGTCTTCGTACTCGCTGAAAACATCGTCGGTTTTGGAGCGTAATACCCCTGTCCTCTGGTGAATAAATGGTGGGCCCGATTCGCCGGCGGCATAATAAACATACCAGCGGTTGCCGATAAAATGGATTTCCGGAGCCCATACGCAAGCCTTGTTCCAGCCATCCACCGGTGCCCGCCAGATTTGCTTGAGTTCACCTTTTACTGTCATTATCTTCGACCGTGAAACAGTTATTCCGTTGTTTGCCGAAAAACAATATATGTAGTCATCACCCTGTTTAAACATCCATGGGTCAGCCCCATCCCATACGGGATTTGTAAATGTAACTTTTATCGTATTCTTTGGTAACTGGCTTTCGCCTTTACTACATCCTGAAGATGCCAAAATGAAAAATGCAATCAGATTAATTTTAAAGTTCATAACTATCATTATTAAATTCGCTTCAAATTCTGGCGGATTTTCGAAATTTTAAGTTTTCAAATCCATACATTCTTTGGAGCATGTTATAAAAACAGTGAGTGTTAGTGCACCGCATATAAGTTCTATCCATTACTTATCTGTAATACCAAATTTAGTTACAAGGTTATCATATTCCTTACGAGAAATTGTTATCATACAACCATGCCTGACTGAATCAGGGAAACTGTATTTATCCCAGTCACTGAAAAAAGTATAGCCCGAAGCCTGGTACCAGGGACCATTCATATTATCGGCAATCGACAATCCGTAAGATACCCCCGGATACTGCTCATAATACATGTACCAAATATTTCCATCCGGAGAGGGGATTAGCATAGGTGCTTCTCTGAAATTCGGACTTACGGGAGCAGATGGTTCTGAATATGGACCAGTAAGTGATGGCGCTCTCGATATCCTAATGGTTTTTCCGGTCACCCAATATAAAGTGGGATAGACCTCGTCTTTTACAACTGCAAAATACTGATTACCAATCTTTCGGATAAAGACATCTATAGTTGCCATATTCCAATCGAATAGTTTTTCAGGATGATTTGAAAAGGTTTTTAAATCTTTGGAAAGAACATAAAGGGTGCGCTGACTTGCCCAATAACGCTCAGGATCTTCCTTTGTCCCTTGTTTATGGGGAGTATGCCATGTAAGTATATATTGTTTGGTGCTTTCATCGAAATATATTTTAGGCGCACCTATCCTTTGTAATGCTTCTGAATAGCCAGGCGTACTTTTCAGGTCGGGAGTGTAGGTATTGTATTGTGTCCATTCCACCAAGTTATCAGAAACCCAGATGTCAATTTCAGGGGAAGAATCACTCCTGTTTCCTGCGATGTAGTAACGGCTGTCATGCCCCTTACTGATATCCGGGTGACCTCTGTAATCCTGAAAAATTCTTTTCTTTCCGTTCAGTGATTTCCAGTGCAAACCATCAAGACTAACCGAATAATATAGTCGTCCGTAATCCTGGTGTGTCATATGGGCAAAGAGGTATGCCTCATTCACCGGGTTTTCACCGGGCATCACCTGCCCGGGAGGATTCGGTTGCTGGGCAGATGTGGTGTTCACAAAAATACATAGTGAAATCAGTATGCCCGTAAAAATTATTTTATGGATTCTCATCTTGATTTGATTTATAATTTTTCTTTCAGAACCGGTGTTATATAGTCCTTGTCAATAACCATAATTTCTTTTCCACCCGTGTTTTCAAAATAGACCGAACTGATATACATATTACGTGGATGAATTTTTGTTGTACTGTTATGGGCATGAAAGACTATCCTTAATTTACCATCTTTATCTGTAAACATCGCGCTGTGTCCGACACCTACCAAACTGCCTGGTTTTTGCAGAATCGGGTTGTTTTCATACTTTGTCCACGGACCAGTAACAGCAGAAGCTGTTGCAAAGCCCACACCATAGAAAGGACTTTCATAACTGTTGGCAGAATAGGTCATAAAATAGGTACCTTTGTGCTTAATGACGAATGCACCCTCATTTACACGAGGCCAGACCTCTTCCCAGGGCTGTGAAACATGGATACATTTTTTTATTGTTTCAGGCTTGATGTTAAGCAGGTCATCTTCCAGTTCAGCCACGCAGATGTTCAATCCATCATCGAACCTGTCGAAAAAAAGATATCCCTTGCCATCTTCATCAACAAACAATGAATTGTCGATACACTTCTCACCTTCGATCATTGGTTTCTGCACTTCCTGTTTAAATGGTCCAAGCGGGGAATCACTTGTTGCAACGCAAATATGCTCATCAGCAGAATAATACATATAAAATTTTCCCTTAATGTGATACACTTCAGGCGCCCAAAAAAATCTGTCAGCCCAAACATCAGCCTTATTCAATGCAAGTCCATCGGTCAACTGTTCAGGAACACTCCAGGTAATCAGGTCATCAGAAATATACACGGCAATGCCGCTAGGGGAATGTGTGCCATATGCGTAATATGCATCGTTCCACAACATGATGAAAGGATCGCCAAACGGGATTTTAGATGCGGTAGTCTTTAAGTCATGTATATCTGGCTGACCTGAACAGGAAAGCGTTGAAATCATTAGTATCATTACCATCTGATAAAATATGTTTTTTATTACCATGCCAAAATTGTTTTAAAATTGGAATTCTTTTTTCGGAAAAGAAATCTGAATGAAAATAAATTCTATTATTAGAAGGGGCCATTCATGATTATGCTCAATCACAACTGAATGACCCCTAAACTAACGTCTAACTAAACTAATAACCCGGATTTTGAGTTAATCCGCCCATACTATTGTCAATTTCTATCTGAGGAATTGGCAATCTCTTATGTTTACCTATTACAAAGTTATTGAAATCGGGATCCCTTGATTTAAGCTCATCAATTCCAGCCTGATTGTCAAGTAAGCCCCAACGCTTGAGATCTGCCCATCTCCAGCCTTCGAAGCAGAGTTCGAGAGAACGTTCCATCTGCAATCTTTTCATAAATGCGTCGGCAGAATTCATGCTGTCTTTAAAAACACTATCCTCAAGTTTACTAAGGTTAACTCTTTGCCTAACCTTATTCACATGAGTAACTGCTTCAGCCGGAGTACCTCCCGTTTTTATAATACATTCAGCATAATTCAATAATACATCCGCATATCTGATTACCCTGTAATTATTTGGTGCAAAATAATCTTCCCTCTGCCTGAAATAGGATGTATTATATTTTCTGATAAAGCTGCTGCCTCTCCATCCTCTGGGCCCCCAAGCCGTGCGGGTATCAATGTAGTAGTACATCGGATCACCGTCAGGAAAATCTTCCAGATATTGTTCATAGAGTATGCTATTATACAACCGGATATCATTTTTTCCATCCACGCGTTTTTCTTTCTTGTATTCACCGATGAGCCAGTCACGGGCTTTCCCATCTCCCCATCCAATACCACCGGGAGCATAAAACTGTGTTCTTTGAAAACCTGTGGCCATACTTGCATTATTTCCTGTACCGCCTTTATTTACATCGTTGAACTGAATTTCAAAAACACCTTCAATATTATTTTCATTCAGGTGTGTGAAATTGTCAACCCAATTGGTTACAAGACCATATATGGAACCTTCCTTGCTGATCAACCATTGCAGTTCGGTTTTTGCAAGGTCATATTTATTCTGCTGCATATAAACTTTTGCTAGGAGTGCTTTTGCAGCGCCTTTGGTAGCTCTTCCCTTGTTGGTTGCATCCCAGGATTCAGGTAAAGACTCGGAAGCTTCTTTCAGGTCCTTTTCTATTTGTGCATAAATCTCGGCACCAGTAGATTCCTTGGGCGTATATCCTGCATCAACAGGTTCCAGTAATAAGGAACCTTTTTCCCAAAGCAAAACAACCTGGAAATACCATAATGACCTAAGGAATTTAGCCTCAGCCAGCACAGATTCCTTTCTGTCGGCATTGGTGGTAAAGGTTATATCAGGTACAAATTTCAATACTTGGTTACAGCGGAAAATTCCCCTGTAAAAATGTTGCATGTGTACATTATTACCTTCGTAAAAGTTGTAGTTGGCATATTGGAATTTCACCCAATTAGCGAGCTCATTCCAGGGAGAAGAACTCCATCCTTCATCCGAAGTCAGGTCGTATCTGAAAGACAACCACCTCATCCATGTACCTTCTTTGTACAAAGAACTGTAACAGGCATTTACACCAGCTATTGCTTCTTCCGAAGTATTCCAGAATGATTCGTTTGTAGCCTGATTCGGATTGTCAATATCCAGTAAATCCTGATTACATGAATTACCCGCCAGAATCAGGAGTAATAAAATTATAGAAAATTTAATATTTTTCATTGTTGTAGGTTTTAAAATGTAATATCCAATCCTGCCATAAATGAACGGGTATTTGGGAAAGCAAAGCTATCGGTACCCCTGTTCCAAACATCAGTGCTAATAAAGTCGGGATCCAGTCCTCTATATTCGGTAAAGGTAACCAGATTGTTTCCGCTAATGTAGAGTCTCAATGCATCAATACCCCATTTTTCAAGCATTACCGATGGGAAAGTATATCCTAACTGAAAGTTTCTCAGCCGCATATAAGATCCACTCTCGAGATATCGGTCACTAGGTTGGGTATTTCTTGTGTCGTTGTATATAATTCGCGGAAAGCTTGAATTGGGATTAACCTGATATGGTTCCTCACCTGCTTCAAATATATAGTAATTTGAATTGTCGGCAAAATACCTTCCCTGCCATAATGCTACGTTATAAACATCATTTCCGAACTGTCCGTTCCACATCATTGAAAAGTCAAAGTTTTTCCATGAGGCATTGAAAATTAGTGATATTTGCAATTCAGGCCAGGGATTTCCAACGATTTGCCTGTCATTTTGTGTAATCTGGCCATTGTCGTCGGTATCAATATAACGGACATCGCCGAGTTTGGGGCGTTTACCATTAATAGTAATTGGTGTACCTTTTGAAGTTACATAGTTGTCGATATCCCCCTGGGTTCTGAACAAATCGTCGGTTTTAAGGAGATAGAACATTGACAGTGGTTCATTAAGAGTAGATTTGGTTGTATTGGTATAATAAACATCTTTGCCATATCCTAATTCAATCACTTCGTTTTTCAATGTAGTAAAATTAGCTATTACACTGTATTTAAAATCATTAACCTCATCGCGCCACGAGAAAGAACCCTCAAATCCTGTGTTTTTAAGACTCGCTGCATTGGCTACCGGGGCTCCACCTTCATTACCTGTTGCAAGTGCAATCGGCATTCCGGTTAGTACATCTTTTGATGTTGCGTTGTAATATTCCATGCTAACTCCTAATCTTTGTTTAAGGAAGGCAGCATCGAATCCGATATTATATGTCTCCTTGGTTTCCCACCTAAGATTTGAATTTACAATACTAACTTGGGTTGAACCTGATTGCAATGCCTGTGAAGTTCCGAAAACAGTTACAATAGTTTGATTTACCGTTCCTAAATATGCCCAGTTTCCAATATCGGCAATACCCAAAATACCCCAGTTTGCCCTTACTTTGAGGTCATCCATCCAATCAACCTTAAAGAAACTTTCGTTGAAAATTCTCCATGCACCAGATATTGATGGGAAATTTTGCCAACGGTTATCGGTTGATAATCGGGATGTACCATCCCTTCTTAAAGTTGCTGAAAATAAATATTTATTATCAAAATTATAATTAACCCTTCCTAAGTACGATATAAGGGCATTTTCCTGAATGTTGTTGGAATTCGTCTGAGTTGTCTGACCAGCATCGAGTACGGTCAGGTATTCATCACCCACCTTGGGGAATTTGAGTCGGGCACCATACAAACTTTCACTTTGAAAAGTTTGATAAGTTACTCCACCAACAGCATTGATGTAATGTTTATTAAAGTCGCGATTAAAGTTTAAGGTATTTTCTAACAGTTTGTTATAAGTATTAATTGTTTGTTTCTGACTTTCTGAATCCCTGTACTCCTGGTTTAATGTCCAGTTACCCACGCCCCGGAACCAACTTCTCTCGTACCAGTAGTAATCAACACCTGCATTCAGTTTATAAGTCAATCCTTTAAACAACTCCACTTCAGCCCAGAAAGTTCCGTTTAATCTGTGTTGAATGATGTTCTGGTATTCGAGATCCTCTCTGGCTACAGGATTGGTTCCAAAAGTACGTGCATTTGCTTCGCTACCATAACCGTACCCACCCAGATTGTTTGAGTCATAAACCGGAATGGTTGGCATCATCCTAAGGAAGTCGTTGTATGGATTGGTTTGCAATGGATCTGTGTCAGTATAAGTAAAAAACATATTTTCTCCAAATTTGATTTTACCCCTTCTTCCTTCACTGTTAATTCTGAACGTATAACGATCAAATGAATTGCCATAAACTACTCCTTCATTATTATTATATCCTGCACCGATGAGATACTTTGCATCCTTGCTACCCCCTGACAATGAAAGGTTATAGTCCTGAACCAAAGCTGTCTGCAGTACCTCATCCTGCCAATCGGTATCATTATTCCAGTGGTTTTGTTTTGAGGAAGTCCATGTACCATCCTTTATTCCTTCATCGTATGCCAGATCATTATAAAATTTATAATCTTCTGCACCCATTAAAGGATACTTGGGTGACCATTCCCAAGATTCTTTTACGTTGAAATTAACTTTCATTGGGCCTTCTTTGCCCTGTTTTGTTGTAACAATAATTACACCGTTTGCTGCACGCGATCCATAAATTGCAGCAGTGGAAGCATCTTTGAGTATTTGAATAGATTCCACATCTGCCGGATTAAAATCAGGGCCGGGATTGGAAATCATACCATCAATTACCCAAAGCGGTGTCCGGTTACTCAAGGTACCAACACCACGAATTTCAATAAATGCATCTGAGCCAGCCCTGCCTGTGCTTCGGACATTAACACCTGTGGCCAACCCCTGAAGCTGGTTTCCAATGGTACTTGCATTTGATTTTCTCATGTCCGATGATTTAACTACCGAAACAGCACCAGTTAAATCAGATTTTCTTACCGTTCCATATCCAATAGCAACAACCTCGTCAAGCCCGATCGATACTTCTTCCATCTTAACCGTAAATGAAGATTTGCCTTCCACCGGTACTTCCAGAGTTTTCAGTCCAACGAACGAGAATACCAGTGTACCATTCTCCGGTACGTTGGTTATTGAAAAATTTCCTTCGTTATTTGTAACTGTGCCATTTTGAGTTCCTTTGACCATCACAGTTACGCCCGGCAAAGGGTTGTTTGCTGTATCGGTCACCTTACCACTAATTAGTGATGTTTGTGCGATTCCCCAGAAAGGAATCATAATTAGAATTAAAAACAGAATTTTTTTCATTATTCATAAGTTAAATGTGAAAAATTTTACAAAGTAGTCATTACTCAAAAGCGCTGATAAGCAGCTTCAATTTTCAATATTTATTTTATTTTTATTAGTGCACCTCCTTCCTTATATATTAGATGATTTAATCTGTTTAGTTATTTTAGTAAAAATCCAACCGGGATTAAAGTAAAATACTATTTTGTTCTTTTAGTAGAATTTTTTAGGCAAGAAATACAACCAGTTAATCATTTTTTACTTTTTATTACTTTACGAAACACAATTACCAATGTGTTTCATTTTTTGAATAATTTATTCTATCGATTCAGCAGATAACTCAATCATTTAATCAGAAATCTGTATTATTTTACAGTCATTTAGTAAATATCGTATGAGTAGATAATACTTAACCAATTTTACCTTGTGTTTTTAAACCAAAAATAAAACACCTAATTGACGAACATTATGAGCAAATTTTTCATTCCAACTATATATTTTCTGACGGTCGCGCTAATAATTAATTTGCATTCATCAGGAAATAATCTCACATTCAGAAAATATCAGGTAAACAATGGTTTGTCGGAAAATACTGTGCAGGCAATCTTGCAGGACAGACAAGGATTTTTATGGTTTGGTACGAAGGATGGTTTGAACAGATTTGATGGAAATGAATACAGAACCTTCAGAAACAACTATCAGGATAAAAGATCAATCGGGAATAATTTCATACGGTCAATCTTTGAGGATACGAATGGTAAATTGTGGATTGGCACAGATAATAAAATATATATTTATAATCCTACTACTGAGGACTTTTCTCTATTTGAAGCAAAAACTGACAAGGGTATTTCAGTAAACTCTGCTGTTACAGCAATATGTTCAGAAAACGAGAATACAATATGGATTGGTACCATGACACAGGGGGCATTTTGTTACAATAAAAATCTGAATAAACTGGTACAATTTACTGAAAATGACAGTCTGAATTCGTTGAATTCGAACCTTGTATGGCGGATATACAAGGACTATTCAGAAACCATCTGGATCGGAACCCGGGGTGGAATGAGCCGGTTTAACAGGGAAACCATGAATTTCAGGACATACAAACCAGCCAATAACACAAATACTGCAGGAGATAATGAGATACTTTCAGTTTTTGAAGATTCTGATGGTGACATTTGGATGGGAACCTGGTCCGGCGGACTTTTTAAAATGGATAAACAGTCTCAGACATTTACCAACTTTTTTAATATTAAAAGCTCACCTTACGTCACTAAAATCAGGGCAATTAATGAGTATGAGAAAAATAAGTTACTTATCGGTTCTGATGATGGATTGTATCTAATGGAAAAGTCGTCAGGAGCAGTTCAGCGGATTGATGACCCAAGAGATCCAAGTAGTTTGAGCGATCAGAATGTTTATTGTATATATGATGATCGAGAAGGTGGAATATGGATCGGAACCTATTTCGGGGGAGTAAATTACTTATCAGCAAACAGAAATGCAATTGAACACTACTATCCTGGTTATTCAGATTCATATTTATCGGGAAAGGCTGTCAGTGAGTTCTGTGAGGATGAAAAAGGAAATCTATGGATTGCTACTGAAGATGGAGGGCTCAATTATTTTGATGTTCAGAAAAAGCAATTCAGGAAAATAATGCCTCAAAAAACCGGAAATGGTTTAAGTTATCACAATCTGCATTCACTAATTCTGGATGGAGACAATTTGTGGATCGGAACTTTTTCAAGCGGAATTGATGTGATGAATGTAAAAACAAACACCTTTAAAAATTATCCATTCGAAAGCGATAACGAGAATTCGATTGATGATAATTGTGTTTTTTCACTTTACAAAAACAAGAATGCAGAAATATTTGCAGGCACACCATTCGGTCTGAGTAAATACAACCGAAAAAAAAATCACTTTGACAGGATTAATGAAGTAAGAAGTTTTGTTTATGACATGCAGGAAGACAGTTATGGTTTGTTTTGGGTAACAACATATGGCGACGGTGTTTTTCAATACAATCCGACAACCAAAAAGTGGAAAAATTACTTACATATTCCTGGCTCACAGAACTCACTGAGTTTCAATAAAGTAATTGATGTATTTATGGATGATAAACAAAGACTGTGGTTTGCTACTGAAGGCCGCGGAATCTGTAAATACAATTATGAAACCGATGATTTCACCACAATCGATGAATCCAATGGATTACCTAACAATGTTGCTTATGGAATATTAGATGATAAGTATGGCAATATCTGGGTTAGTACAAATATGGGGATTACGAAAATAAATCCCGAAACGCTGGAAATGAAAACCTATACCAAAGAAGATGGATTGCAAAGTAACCAGTTTAATTATCGTTCGAGTTATAAGACACGTAATGGGGTATTCTATTTTGGTGGAATAAATGGATTCAATGCATTTCATCCTGATAATCTGAAAGTCAATAATTATATACCTCCTGTTGCCATAACAAGTTTTGAACTACTGGACGATGAAAATCTCACAAAACCTGATACGATGTTGAGAATTGCAATTAACCGGGATAAGAAGATCACTTTGAAACACAACCAGGCATCCTTTAAAATCGGGTTTATCAGTATGAGTTACCAGGCAGTGGAAAAGAACAGGTATTCATGTATAATGGAGGATATTGAGCAGAAATGGAGATCTATCGGTAACCAAAAATCACTTACATTCAGTAATCTGAATCCCGGAGAATACACTTTCAAGGTGAAAGGTTCCAACAATGATGGCATCTGGAATACAACTGGTGATTACCTGCACATCGAAATACTACCACCTTTCTGGAAAAGCAATAAAGCCTTTATGCTGTACATTTTCCTTTTTCTTTCCGGTTTATTTTTAATTATCAGGACACTTGTGCGTAATTCACGTAGGAGACATAAACAAAAAATTGATGAAATACGGATTGAAAAAGAAAAGGAGATATATGACTCCAAGATTATCTTTTTTACCAACATAGCCCATGAAATACGTACACCTGTCAGTTTGATTAAAGCTCCGCTGGAATGTATTGTTAACAGTCAGGAATATACACCCGAAACAAGGGAGAACCTTTCTGTAATTGAGCGAAATACTGATAAACTATTGGTTTTGGTCAATCAGTTGCTCGACTTTAGAAAGATAGAAGAAAACAAATACAGGCTGAGTTTTATAGAAACCAATGTCAACGATTTCCTGAATGATATCTATATGAGTTTTAAAGCTACCGGAATCCAAAATAATATAACGATCACTATGTTTTTGCCACAAAAACTCGTAATCGCCAACATTGATAAGGATGCCCTAAATAAGGTTATCAGCAATCTGCTTTCGAACGCTTTGAAATTTGCAAAACACAAGATTGAAATTTTCCTGACTGAAGATAAAAAAACAAGTATGATGGAAATAAAAATTTCTGATGACGGTCCAGGAATTAAGGCAGAGTTAACTGAAAAAGTATTTGAACCATTTTTCCAAATAAATAACGGAGATAATTCTCTCCCGAATAATGGGACCGGAATAGGGCTTGCGCTAGCCCGTCAATTAGTTGAACGACATTCGGGAGAAATTTTTGTTTCCAATGAAAATTCAGGTTGCTGTAATTTTACTGTTCGGATTCCTACAATGCTGCCTGTTTCTCCTGAAGATGTTATCAAAGAGGAAGATACAGCCACAATGGTTAAATTAACACATCTTAATCATCACCATCCTGATAATATGTATATTCTTGTGGTTGAAGACAATGAAGAGTTGCAGAATTTCCTTGAAAAAAACCTGAAGAAAGATTTTAATGTTTTGGTAGCTGGTAATGGTAACGATGCACTAAAAATTCTTAATGAATCAGCAATTGATTTGATAGTAAGCGATATAGTAATGCCAGGTATTGACGGCCTTGAACTAACACGGCAGATAAAACAGAATGAACAGTATTGTCATATTCCTGTGATACTATTATCTGCAAGGACGAATATCAGCACAAAAATAGAAGGACTTGAATATGGGGCAGATATTTATATTGAAAAACCTTTCTCTCTGGTTTATCTTAAAGCACAAATAAGTAGTTTGATCGAAAATAGGATGCGGGTACTCGAAAAATTTTCAAAATCACCTTTTATTCCATACGGAACGATTGCCAATAATAAAAGAGATGAAGAGTTTCTTTACAAAATGAATACTGAGATTGAGAAAAATATTCTGGACGTGAATTTCTCGATAGAAAAACTGGCACATAATCTTTCCATGAGCAGGTCAAACCTGCAACGGAAAATAAAAGGTATCTCAGGAATGGTGCCTAATGATTATATCAGGGTTTACCGTCTGAAAAAGGCTGCAACACTGTTGATGAAAGAAGACTACCGAATAAATGAAATCTGTTACATCGTAGGATTTAACAGCGGGTCATATTTCGCAAAATGTTTTCAAAAACAGTTTGGGGTATTACCAAAGGATTTTGTAAAATCGGGAGATCAGGAAACCCATGCAATAAATGAAATTTGAGTTAAATGATATATTTTACCTGAAGTTATTTTTCAAATTGTTTGAATTAGAATGGCGATACCTGATTACGTGTCTAAAAATTAATAATTCATAATTACTTAGTAAGTTTGTATAGTAATAACGACTAAAAAAAGGGAGCGAAGCTCCCCTCTTTCTTAAACTGAAAAGTTAATTTCCTGTTCGGTTTCATGAATCTTTTCGTTCAAAACCTGTCTGATGTGGTTCAGCGCTGCATCCACCACAACAGGGTTTGAAGTAGAGAAAGGTGTGCCATCGGCATCCTTCAGGGTAAGCGTTGCGCTCATCCCGTCAGAACCAAGCTTGAAGCTGGTCAACCCTTTGCGGGCTTCCTGCAGTTGCCGGTACTTTGTGATGGTGATTTTCAGCTCTTCCACCTTTTCGATTCTGCGTTCCACAGAAATCACAGGAGCTGCTTTCAATTCGGGAACAATCACAGGAGCTTCCGGTTTAACCACTTCAGCCACCACTTCGGCAACTGTTTCTTCAACCACAACGGTTTCTTTTGATTTACCGTTACCGTTTGAACCGGTACTTTCGAGGATAGCCACCGCTGATTCAGAAACTGATTTAGAGAAATTTGCTTTTGACATACTGTTTTTGCCCCTGCCCTGGAGACTATTTTTGGCATCTGGCTCGCCGATTATTAAAAAAAAACTAAAAATTATAATACCCACGCAATGAGCTTTTCGAATTAGGGCAAGGGCGCCCTTCCCCGCCTGCCGGACGGGCAGGGACTACGCTCAGGGTGACCGTATTATAAAGGAAGGGTGTTTATATACCCTTGCCCATTTCGAAAAGCGCAATTAACTTCGTATTTTAATTTGGAGTGAGGATCTTTCTAAGATCATGAAGACAATGCTATAATGCAGGAATGCTATAATGCTTGAATGGAAGAAGAAGAATGAGGAGTGGAGTTGCGACCAAAAAAAGGGAGCGAAGCTCCCCTATTTATTAAAATTCGAATACTTCAACACCTGTTGCTTTTGTGCGTTCAGTGCCCTTTGTTTTGTTGTCGGTTTTCCGTGGCAACTGCCAGCCTTTGATTTCTGCAACCCTGCGTTTGAATCTTTCCCAGACTTTTTCTTCAAGAAACCTGAAATGCATTGTTCCTTTCTTGTAACCCCGGATAATAAAGAAACCCCAATCGTACCACTGGCCCCATTCCATTTTCGTATTTCTGACAAAAGATTCGATGTTTATAGTTTTGTTGTAATCAATTCCCTGCAGGTGGCATAATGCTTTAATGATGTCATCGAGTTCGTGATAATAGCCATAACCGATTTCAACATGCTGGCATGGCCATTTTGTATCGTATTTACAGATATGCGGTACAATAAATTTCTGATTGACCTTGTAGTTTGAGTTTGTTTTCCATTTTTCGCCGGCAGTGCTGTTTTCGGAAGAGAAGCTGCAGATTTTGTCGAAAGCTTCAGCAAGCACGTTATCCATCCGTTCGGCGTGTGTTCCGGCAATCAGTTCAATCATTTTATAGATGTTCCGGACCGTAAAAGGCACAGCGGTTTGCTGCTCGACAAACTTGTTGATATCGCCCATCAGTTTCTGAGTGACATATTTGTTCATGTTGAATTTTGCGAAAACTGTTTTCCAGGCAGATTTCTGCAAAGCCTTTTTGAATACATCCCTGGTGATAATGGTGTACTGACTACCTTGATTTCCGGTGTAAGCGCCAAAGTAAATTCCGAGCCCATCGGATATGGGCGCTTTCAAATCGTTGATTTTCTTTGATGCAATCATTACATCATCGAACATCTTAACGGCGCCAACAAACCGGCTGACAATTTCCTGAATGGAGTTGTATGTCATGATGCCGTTTTCCTGTTTGTCGTCATCTTCATTCATATCAAAATAACCGTCGAATTCCATTTCTCCTGTAGCGGGTTTATAGAGCCTGACCAGTGAAACATGAACGCCTGTTTCGCGTTCGGCCTCGGTAAAGCAATCATACAGCGATTCAGAGGAACCGTTCAATTCGATTAATTCCCGGAGAATTGCCCTGCTTCGGTTCCATCGGTTATTTAGTGTTTCGGAGTTACAGAGTGCAATTATATTGCACCCGCCCGGGGCAATTTCCCAGGCGTGCAATATGTGTTTTTCATCAGCCGAAAATGGCGGGTTCATTACAATCATGTCGATGTGTGAAATCTGTTCAGCCTTGAGCTGAAAGAAATCGGATTCGGGCACGTTGCATTTCGAAGCAACAATGGTGAGCAAATCATAATTGATTTCGCAGGCAAGAACTTCCTTTGCGTTGTTCCTCTGCAGCCAGTCAACAATATTCCCTTTGCCTGCGCTGGGTTCCAGAATAACCTTGTCGGTTATGTCTATGTTTGCCATCATTATCTCGATGACGTTATCCGGAGTTGGATAGAAATCTTTTCCAAACATGGTATTACTATTTATTGGTTGATATTTAAAAAGAGTGTACTCTTTCGGTTACTTCTTCCGTTTGTTCTGCTTCCTTTTCTGATTCAGCAGCTTCGGCTTCAACAGATTCAAATTCATTACCGGTGATGTAATCAACTGCGTGTTGGGCTTTGCTTGCAGCCATCATCAGGATTTTGTTGTCAGATTTGAGTTTGGATAACCAACCTTTGATGTAAGCTGCGCTGTTGTCGATTGTTTTGGTTTGAATACCGCATAAGGCGCAAAGGTAAGCAGCTCCCATCTCAGCAATTAATTCTTCGAAACTGTAAAAATGGTCATTGTAATGCCCAGACAAATCACGGTTTAAACGTTTGGGGTGGCCTACACAATGGATCGACTCGTGATACAGAACGCTAAAGTACTCAGCATCTTCAAAGAAAGTACGTGGATCTGGCATGTGAATAACATCCTGGGAAGGGATATAACAAGCGTGGTGTTTCCCTGTTATGATAACCGGTTTATCTTTCCAGTTGTTCATCAGGTTTTCACAAGCCTGAATGGGTGTGAAATCGTGATCGTGTGCCTGGAGCTGCGGTAGCTTAGCAAGGTCAAGACCTTCGATATCGCTGATATGGAAAACCCTGTAATACCGCAGCATTGGGATTTTTTCATCTTTTCCCATTGTGTTTGTACGGTCAAACATTTTCCAGAATACTACCTGGATTGATTTTGCGCCTTTTTTTACATGGCCGCCAAGTCCTTCGGCCTGTTTGAAACTGAGAAAGTATGGCTGATCGTAGCCAAAACTGAGCAGATAGATGAAGTTGAAACCTCTGTACATCTTTTTAGAAACGAGGTTCCGTGGCATTCCCCCTGCTGTTTTCCAAGGCATTTTCCAAGGAATAACGCCAGCTTCGAGCCGGTCGATGATTAACTTTGTAACCATTTCATATACATCGAACTTTTTCATAATACTTTTTCTGCTGCCCTGCAGTTGTTTTTTTGGTATCTGGCACACCCGTTAATTTACTGACCACAACATTGAGCCGCGCCGAACAAAATCAAGGGCGCATCCCGAACACCGAAACAGAAAAGGGCGTTCCCTTGATGTTTCGGTGGGCGATCAATAAATTCGCAGTAAATTAGTGGAGTGTGGATCTTCCTGAGATTTTGAAGACAATGCATGAATGCGTGAATGCTAAAATGCCTGCCCGTCCGGTCAGGCGGGCGTGAATGGAAGAAAGGAAAATTAAAACGAAGTGATACGACCAAAAAAAGGAGCGAAGCTCCTTCCTTTTTAAGTATTGTCAGCAACACCATGTTTTTGAACCCATATCGGACAATTAACCGATAACCACCGGTTGGCATCTGATGGGCTGGTGTGAGTAGCCATTGTTGTTTTATTACCCTGTTCGTCGGTATCAATGATAAGATACTCATGAACCGAAGGGCGGCAGCGCATGGAATTGAAAAAGTCAACCCATCCGGGATCGATACAATTCCCTCTTACCTGTTCAAGAGTTCTGACAATCTTATCCTCTTTGTTATAGATTACGATTATAACTCTTTCGCCCGGTACGGGACCGCTCGGATCTGGGCCTGAACAAAGTGTATAAACACCAAGATGACCATTTTTAACGCTTCGAAATCCATCTCTCATTTTAAAGTGCCCCTGCCCTGGGGACTTTTATTGGCATACTGATCCCGATTACTCGGAAGTCAGCACTTTGTACTGACGCTTTAGTCAGTATTTTATCTGGCACGCCGGTTATTTTAAAATTTGAAAACATTGTCAGTATTCTTTGCAGGTAATGTTTTACCAAGAAACTGAGAACCAATAAATGGTTCAAGATTCCTGATAAAACTGGGAGGACCCGAGTAATAATGATCGGTACATCTGCGGATAGCATCGTAGTTTTCGAACCAGTCAAAAACGAGAGCTTCATTTATGAAGAGCATTGCATCAATGTCTTTTTCGAGAAAAGCATATTTCCTGTCATTGGAAACAAAGCTCTTTTCTGAAATATCTTCCAGGATACCAAGCTGTCTGATTTCTTCGATTGAAACCTTTAGCCAGCCGCCTGAATCGTCGGTATAGAAAGCGTATTTCATGCTGTTAGAAATTAAATATTTCAGTTTCAATTTCGGGAATCACTTCCGTTTCCTGTGTGTTTTCTTTTTCAATAACATTGAATTCTTGCAGTACAGGATAGAAAGAGTAAGAGCAGATATCGCCAACATTAAGACTTTTGCCCCGATAATCTTCGTGAAGATATGCCCTGAAATCAATGTCAGAGCATCGTGGGTGGGCACGGTTGATCAGTTCAATTCTCACTTTCATATCGGCAACCATTTTTTCAAGGGCAGCATCGCTACCCAGGAGGGTGGAGCCGAATGTTTTCATAAAGTTCAAGGCAGCAGCCTGAGCTTTGTTTTTGGTTTGGGAACCATCGTGAAATTTTGCAAAATATCTCATCGTTTTTATATTACGTGTTTATTTTTTTCGATAACATCGCCAATACTGGAAATCATGAAACCGTGTTTGCGGTGATAGATTAAAGTAGTTATATAAGAATCGCCCATGTTGACGTACGTGCAGAGTATGTTACACCAGTAACTGTTTTTCCATTTCGATGTGCGGACCGATTCGATACCATACCCTTCCAGAACCTCGTTGATAGCGCACATTTGCAATTCATTGTAAGCCGGAACTGTATGGCACTTAGAAACCCATTTTCTGACAGATTGGAAAGAACCCGGATCAAGTGTTCTGTTCAGAATGGCATTGACCGTTTCAATCTGTTCAGCAGAAGCATCAAGTGTAAACAGATTGGGAACAAGATGTTCGGTTACTTCGCGGTGAGAATCTCCGTCAAAGATATACATGTGCGGGGCTTTGTTCATTCGCCAGCAGGCAAGCAGAGGATTAACCGGTTCACGGTCGGAAGTGTCAAGGTCAAGCACAAAGTTTCTGAGATTTTCCTCGTACTGTTTGAGCATTTCCTGTTTGAATTCTTCATCTTCTTTGTTTTCGGCTGCGATTTGAGCCTGGCAGAGTTCAAGTGTTGGATATCCTTCTTCGGATATGTCGGCCAGTTTCCCTGTTTTTGGATAAAAGTAGTCGATGTAATACATCGGAGTTGCAATAACTTTTGTCGTTTCCATTTGATTTACCATTAAGTGTGAATACTCCAGTGTGATTTCGTGCTTGGGTTTAATTCAACAGAGAAGGTTGGTGCACCACCATTGCCGCCGCCATCGTGAACACCGTGGAAGATGAAACCGCCATTCATGTCGTAATTACCATTCCATTTCAGTTGAAAGGCAAGGCTCATTGGCGCCCAATCCGGGTACAGGAATACTTCGTAACCTTTTTTGGAATAAGCCTTGAATCTGCGGAATGTCTGAACGAATTCTCTTGCGAGATGTTTTTCCCTGGCGAAAGCTTTGATCTTATCAAGTTCGCCGTTTGTACAATCGTGTATCATGATATTATTTTGCGCTGCTGCCTCGCAGACGATATGTGGGTATCCGCCCGGATGAATCCATTCGGACGGGTTAGGCACACCCGGTTAATTTACTGACCAGAACATTGAGCCGCGCCGGATTAGGGCAAGGGCGCACCCCGCACAGCGAACAGTTAAGGGCGCTTGTTTACCCTTGCCTGTTCCGGTGGGCGATCAATATATTTGCAGTAAATTAGTGGAGTGTGGATCTTTCGGAGATTTGGAAGGCAATACAGGAAGGCGGGAATGCTAGAATGGAAGATGAATTTGCTTTTGAGTTGTCCTTTTCATTTTATTAAAGGAACAATAATGTGAAAAAATTTATTGCAAATATCAAATATCCGTTGTAACTTGTTATGCAAAAGGCAGATAAAATAATATTCCGTAAGACTTAATTACAAAACATAATATATTATGAACATGAATCAAATTGACCAATTGATAAATAGACTCCACAAGAATACTAAAAACCAACTGAAAGCAGGTATCATATTATCAATATGTTTATTGATTATTTTTTTTGTATTGCAATACTTTAATTCAAACCTCTTGAGACTTGAAAATAGATGGATTGTTGTTGCATTATTGCCCATAATATTATCTCTTCTTTATACAGGCAAAATAAATAAAGTCAAATTTTTCGACTTTGAGATTGAAGTTGTTACCTCAAAATCAAATTTAGAAAATATTGATAAAAAGATAGAACATACAGAAAGCCTCGAAAAAACATCTTTCCCTTCTGATTATTTTTATATTAATCATACTTCATTCTATAGAAAAGAAGAACAAACAGAACTACAAGAAAAAACAGGATTAAAAGGATACAAACTATATGACATTAGAGTAAAAGTGTGTTCTTATTACAAGGGAGCTTTAGAAAAAATTGATAGAGTTGAATATTATTTACATTCAAGTTATCCTGATAATAAAATAGTTACAAATGATAAAAAAAGCAACTTTTTACTTAAAGAATTGGCATACGGAGAATATGTTCTTTCTGCAAAAGTTTTTTTGAAAGGAATAGAACAGCCATTCATTTTGCAAAGGTATATTACATTATCAGAGTCAGGACCAAGAATTTGACAGTAAACGTTTATAAAAATAGTAGACAATTTTAAATTGTCATCCTTACCCCATTTCGTTTTAACCAGGTTTCCTGTTGCTGATAATTCGGGCAAATGGTGGAAACCTTATTCCAAAAAGTGCGGGAATGATTGGGGTGTTCAAGATGAACCAGTTCATGAATAATCAGGTAATCCAATACTACCACCGGAGCCATTACACATTTCCAGTTGAAATAGATATTTCCGTTGGGTGTACAAGATGCCCAGCGTGTTGGTAGCTCACGAATTTCAACTTTACCGGGTAGT
>Ga0351900_1129_pt1 | contig 19867 bp, 20 predicted proteins | sample BONcelHT113001D3_FD_205827 | JGI IMG/M metagenome (GOLD analysis project Ga0351900, IMG submission 205827) | Enriched cells from coal bed in the Powder River Basin, Montana, United States - BONCAT cells T11 rep1 HSBNCT.T11.300.1.D3 ...
ATCATACCAGTTGTTTGCGCGGTTTAGTAAAAATACCGAGCGAATTTCGTTACTCATTTCGTTACCAAGCCAGCGAATGGAAACAGGAGTTTCAGCGCCTTTTCCAAAATCATTTATAATTGGCCCGCGATGTGTAAACCTTAATGTCTTTTCAATCTCTTCTCCCTCTTTGGTTTTAATGATTTCGGTTTTTATCAGTAAATCTTTCCATTCGCCATCAAGTAAATATTGAGTAGAATCTTTATTCAGTTTTTCAATATAAAAATCGATGTCGTCAACCATCACATTGGTCATTCCCCATGCAATGGAATCGTTGTGTCCGGCAATTATAAGAGGTTGTCCGGGTAAAACGAGCCCGGCAACATTTAATTTTCCTTCAACATTATGGTGCATCTGGTACCAGATTCCGGGAGCCATAAAACCCAGGTGCATATCGTTGGCAAGCAGAGGTTTACCTGTTTTACTTTTACTGCCCGAAACTGCCCAGTTATTGCTGCCATAAAAAATTTGTGCCCCCAGATTTTCAAGATTGGCGCTGGCCGATAAAAGAGTTTCACCAATTTTTATCTCAGGAGAATAAAAATCAGTATAAACTGCGGTTTTATGACTCTTCATGTCAGGTATTAAATCCAGAATCTGCTCTGCGGAAACAACTGATTTTAACTGGTTCAATATTAATTCCATACCCCAGCCCGAAGTTAAATCCCACGACATATAACCAATCAGGTTCAAAGAATGAACAGGGTGCCAGAATTCAGGATGATAACTCAAAATCTTAAATTCGGGTGGTAGCGGATTGAAACGGATGTATTCGTTTACACCTTCTGCAAATGATTCCAGCGTTTCCATAATTTCGGGTGATGCTCCGGCCAGTAATTTTTCCGATTTTTCCTGTATGCGGAGCGCCCGCATCAGTAAATCGGTCTCCACCATTTTTCCCCCAAGTATTTCAGAAAGTCGTCCCTGCGTGACGCGACGTAACAAATCCATTTGCCAAAGCCGGTCCTGCGCCATGGCAAAACCAACTGCACGGTACAAATCTTTTTCATTTTCAGCAAAAATATGAGGTATTCCAAACGTATCGCGCAAAATGGTGACTTCTCCGGTTAACCCGGAAATCTGAACACTTTTATTGTAATCGGGAATTGCAACCCTTTTTATATTGGTCAGCAGAAAATAACCAGCCAGTACAATCAACACAATCAAAATCAAAACACCGGCGAAGATTCGTTTAAATACCTTCATAATTCGCTTTTTAAGGTTGTTAAAAAAAGAAGTTGAAATTTACAGAATCAAATTCAATAATTGATATATTTATTCCGCTAAAAAATTAAACTTAAAACAATGAAAAAACTGATTATTCTTTTATTCCTGGGGATTTATTCACTGGCCGGAATTGCACAGGAAGCCGACAAAATTTTAGGCATTTGGTGGAACGACGAGAAAACCACAAAAATCAAAGTTGAAAAAAAAGACGGGAAATACATTGGTACTGTGGTGTACATGATTCCTGAAAAATATGTGAACGGCAAACCGCCGCTTGACGATAAAAATCCGGATGTGAAACTGCAAAGTCGCTCTGTTGTTGGATTGCAGATTTTATCGGGATTTGTATATGATGCAAAAGATAAAGAATGGGAAAATGGTACAATTTACGACCCAAAATCGGGGAAAACTTATGACTGTTATGCCTGGCTGGAAAGCAATGATTTGCTTAAACTAAAAGGCTTTGTGATGGGTATGCGCTTTGTTGGGAAAAGCTCGGAGTGGTACCGGACAACTTTATAATTGTTTGGCAAGCCAAAACGAGAAATACAAATCGGAAACTCTGATTCCTTGCTGTTGTTGGGAGAGTATTCCCTTTTTTAACAATATTTCGATTGAAGTTTTTACCGAACTTGACGATTTCAACTTGTATTTTCCAATAAATTCGTTGGAATACGGTTTTTCGACTACTTTTTCTTTGGCAACGGCTTTTAAAATTTTGAACTGGAGGGAAGTCACCAATTCCCTGTAGTTGTAATATACCAACTCATTCTCTTTTAAAACTTCATCCAGAATTTTATCGACAAGTTTGTTGTCCAATACTTCGCCCTGCTGCGAAAACATTTTATTGCAGATAAATTGCACATTGTATGTTATCCCGTTGTTTAATTCGTAAATATATGCAGGTGTCGATTCATTTATTTCGAGGTTATTGGTTAGAAAATGATGGGTTATAAATTTTGTGTATTCCTCTTTTTCTATTTTTTCGAGCGCCAGGATTTCGGAGCTTTGATAAAACGGCCTTGAATATTCATTAAACATGGAAATTAAAAGATGGTTCTGGCTTCCACTATAAATAAAACACGAATTGGGATCTTTTTGAATTTCAGAACGCAGCAAAGCTTCCACATTTTTCTCGGGGTATGATAGTATTTGCTGAAATTCGTCGAAAGCAATGACTACTTTTTTTTCGGATTCCCTGATATATTGAAACAGCAAGCTAATTGATTTTTCGGCATCGGAAACCGAATGAATATTCAACTCTAAATTTGGCGCACCTGTTTCAGGATCGAAAGAAAAACTTGGTCGAAGTGCAGAAAACAAAACAGTCAGTTTACGAATAACTTTATCAGAAAATGGCTCTAATTTTTCTATTACTTTTTCTGATAATAGCTTATTAAAATCTTTTAACTGAAGTGTTGGGTACAAGTCGATATAAATAAAAACAACCCGATTTTGAACCAGGTTGGCAACATGATTTAAAAGAACGGTTTTACCAATACGCCTTTCCGATATCAAAGTAACATTGCGCGAGTTTTCGATGGCGCTGATTAGTTTTTGTGTTTCCTTTTCCCTGTCGCAAAAGTATTCCGGGCTTTTATACCCCGATATTAAAAATGGATTCATATTATTGCGTTTTTAACGTAACGCAATTTACGCAATTATTTACAAATAATACAACATCAGAATTTAATTTTATTTATCTGATATACAGATATTTAAAAATTATGTTTTCCCCGTTGCGTTTTTACCGCAATTTTTCAGGCCGAAACCTGAACCTTAAAACCGACATTTTCAATCTGATTTGCGATTAAATTTAAATCTTTGGCAGTAACTTTTTCAAGGGTGTCAATGGGTGTATCGCGTGCAATAGTGTAAATCATCACCTGCGATGGTTTTATGATTTTCAGTAATTCAATCCATGCCGAAATTTCTTTTTCTGTTGTATTGTCAACAGTTTCTCCTTTGTAACTGCCTTTTACAAACAAGGTTTGAATAATTACTTTTCCCTGAAAGGCGGTTAACTGCTCAACCGTTTTTTTCAAACTGAAATTTTTATTAGGGCAATCGAGCAATTGAATCGTTTCTTCAAAGGCCGAATCCAGCTTCTGAATATTGTCTTCCACTTTCAATAAAGCCTGAAAAACCTCTTTTTTATGAATCATTGTTGCATTCGAAAGAACTGCAATCCGTGCGTTTGGCGAAAGCTGGTTTCTTAGTTCGATGGTGTCGTCAATAATTCCGGCAAATTCGGGATGCAACGTGGGTTCGCCGTTTCCGGCAAAAGTAATAACATCAGGCAGCAGGTTTTCTGCAACCATTTCTTCCAGCTTTTCTTTCAGTTTCTGCTGAACTTCCATTCGGGAAGGCAAAACAGCTTTTTCTTCATATTTTTTCGGATTCCTGCCACATTCGCAGTAAATACAATCGAAAGAACACACTTTTATGTTGGTTGGCAGTAAATTAATTCCAAGCGAAACGCCCAGCCGCCGGCTTTTTACAGGGCCAAAAATTATTTTATCGAACAGAAATGTTGGCATATTAAATATAATTTGTTGCTTTCTATTGTGAACTATGTGACTATGTGGTTCAGTAAAGGTAAACCACATAGGCATATAAGAGCACATTAGATTAACCTTTTTACTTTACTTTTTTCTGTGAGCTTCATCGTTTTAAAATCAATCCCCGAAATCAGATTAACTCCAGGCTTTTTCCCGACCTCAAAACTTCCGTATTTATCCTCAATTTGCAACGCTTTTGAGCCGCTTAAGGTAGCCCATTCTACAAGTTCATCAAGTTTGATTTCCGGAAAATTCAACTGAAGTGTAATCATTTCTGCCAAAACAGAAAGTCCGTGGTTTGAAGCCAGACTGTCGGTTCCAATGCAAATATTCAGATTTTCTTCCCTGAAAAGCGGAACAGGTGGAAGCCGGTTTTCGATGTAAAGATTTGAATTGGGACAAAGTACAAAATAGGTATTTTCAGTTGAACGTATTTTTCTGAGTTCATTCAAATCTTTTTTGGTGGTGAAAGTATTGTGTACCAGCAACAATTGGTTTTCTGTCGGTAAATACTGTAAAACCGATGTTAGTGAACTTTTTCCGGTGGGTTGCCAATGCGAAGTATCGATTCCCAGATTATTCTGAAGGTGATTTAAAATTGCTCCGGTACCCTTATCATAAAATTCACTTTCGCTTTCACTCTCCTGATTATGAATAGTTAGAATGCTTTTCTCGGCGATTGCGTTTTCTTTTAATTTTTCGAATAGCGGTTTTGAAACTGAATAGGGCGAATGAGGAACAATTGAATTGGCAAGGTTCCACTCTTTAAACTGAAACTGAACAAATTGTGCAATGTCGAAAGCTCGTTCAGCCCGCAACGGGTGAAACCCAAACGATTCGATAAAGGTGTGGTAAAATATTTTGCTGTTTTTTTTTGTTTCGATGGTGAGTGCAGAGTTGGAAATGTCGCCAACAGCAGCAGTTCCCGCAGCCCACATAATCCGGTCGGCAACCTGAATTGCTTTTTCAACATTTTCGGTTTCCTGATTTCGTAACTGGTTTATTTTCCCGATAAATCCCCCGATTCCGGTTTTTTCTTCGATTTTCCCTTTCAGATGTGAAAGTTCGAGATGACAGTGGGTGTTTACAAACCCTGGCACTAAAATTCCGCTATAATATTCAAGCCCTGATTTTTCTGTGATTTTTTCATTGTTCCCGCTGATTTCGAGAATTGTTCCGTCAGACGTGCAGGTTAAAATTCCGTTTTTGATGGGTGGCTGATTTCCCGGAAAAATGTATGTTGCCGCAATTTTTCTCACCACCGTTTATTTTGGGGCTTCGAATTCAAGTATATCATTTTTCCTGCCCGAAAAACCCTGTTCGGTTTCGCTCAGTTTATTCATCACCTCGCGGTACATTTTTTCAAAATTACGCGGATTGCTGGCATAATAAACAAACGACTTTTCGAAAACAGAATCTGCAACCTCATACTTCTGCAATACCGAATAGTAAAAATTCTCTGAAGAACTGTTTCTGATAATGGAATCGTAACGCATGTGATTAAATGTAGCTTCGGCCAAATGAATATCAACCAGCATGTTAATCATTTGTTTTTCCTTGATTAACGGGCGGGGCTTTGGAATCACCTCCTTATCGCACGAAATGAACGTGAGACCTAAAATAGCCAGTATGAACAGTGCTTTTTTCATCTTGAAATTGATTGCGCCAAATTATAAATTGTTACCGCACAAATCAAAATAAAGTGTGTTAAAAAATCTGATTTCACATTAACGGTTATTTTGCCCAAAAATATTTCTAAAGACCTCTTCTACCCGGCTGGCTTTAATAATTTCAATTTTAAATTTCGATTTATCGAAACTTTTGTTGTGGGCGGGAATATAAATTCTCTTAAATCCCAGTTTTTCAGCCTCTGCAATGCGCTGCTCAACACGGTTTACTGCCCGGATTTCGCCGGTTAAACCAACTTCACCGGCAAAGCAGTATTTGTGGTTGATTGCCACATCGAGGTTCGACGAAAGGATGGAACAAATTACAGCTAAATCGGTGGCCGGATCGCTGATTCGTAATCCGCCCGCAATATTCAGGAAAACATCTTTTTGAATGAGTTTGAAACCTGCCCGTTTTTCGAGTACTGCCAATAACATATTCAACCTTCGCAAATCGAAACCGGTTGAAGATCGCTGAGGTGTTCCGTAAGCTGCCGAACTCACAAGCGCCTGTATTTCGATAAGGAAAGGCCGCACTCCTTCGATGGTTGATGCAATTGATGTTCCGCTAACATGGTCGCTGACTTTAGAGATGAGTTGTTCAGAAGGATTCAAAATTTCGCGCAAACCATCGCTGCCCATTTCGAAAATGCCCAACTCGTGTGTTGAGCCAAATCGGTTTTTGTTTGAGCGCAAAATGCGGTACATGTAATTGGTATCGCCTTCGAACTGCAAAACCACATCAACCATATGTTCCAGCACTTTTGGTCCAGCCAGGCTGCCTTCCTTGGTAATGTGCCCGATTAAAATTACGGCAACCCCGGTTTTTTTGGCATATTTCAAAATGGCCGAAGTACACTCGCGAACCTGCGAAACAGACCCCGGCGACGATTCGATTGTTTCGGTGGAAAGGGTTTGAATGGAGTCGATAATTAACAAATCGGGTTGTATTTGTTCGGTGTGGGCGATTAAAAGTTCAAGCGATGTTTCGCTTAAAAACAGGCAGTTGTTGTTTTGAGTTTGCAAACGTTCGGCACGAAGTTTAATTTGTTGAAGACTTTCTTCGCCCGAAGTGTATAAAATTTTCCGCTCTTTTAACAACAAAGCAATTTGCAGCGCCAGTGTTGATTTACCAATTCCAGGGTCGCCGCCCAGCAGAATGAGTGAACCGGGCACAATTCCGCCCCCCAAAACCCGGTTAAATTCTTCAATTTCAACCGAAATACGCTTATTATGGACCGTCTCTATTTTGTCGAGTGTCAACGGCTGGTTATCCGAAATCTGAACTGCCAGTTTTCCGGTGGTTTGTTTTTTGCTGATTACCTCTTCAACATAACTGTTCCATTCGTTGCAGGCCGGGCATTTACCAATCCACTTTGCCGATTGGGCGCCGCAGTTCTGACAAGTGTAAATGCTTTTGGTTTGTGCCATCAATCGAGGGTTTTTATTTTGTCGATGATATCACTTGTTGAAACTCCGGGAACCAGGTCGAGTGTCAACACTTTGCCTCCGCTGGCCAGCACCGTTTCATGACCGGCAATTTCGTGAATCTGGTATTGTTTTCCCTTTACAAGAATATCGGGAAGTATTTGTGCTATCAATTCAGCGGGGGTTTCCTCGGTAAAAATAATTACGGCATCAACAAATGAGAAAGCCGCCAGCACAATTGCGCGGGATTCAACCGTTAAAATCGGGCGGTTTCTTCCTTTTAATATTTCAACCGATTTGTCGGAGTTCAATCCTACAATCAGTTTTGTACCCATTTCGGCTGAATTAACCAGTGAGTCAACATGCCCATGGTGAACAATATCGAAACACCCGTTGGTAAAAACAATGGTCTCCTTATTTTCCTTCCATGTTTTCAGGGTGTTTTCAAATGATTTGAAATCGGGAAATATTTTAGAATTGATGTCAACTTTCATCTCATTGCAATTGTTAATTTTTAAAGGTATTCGATGTAACTCCCATGAAAATTATAATAGTGCACTTTTGTGAATAAATATTATTCATGGTCGTTTCATCCGGTATAATGTGGTAAAAATTAAGGGCATAAAAATAGAAAATACTTACGTCTTAAAAAACTGTATTTCCGCATAATATTAACGCCTTTCTGCCCAACTGAACCTTTCCTTTTCAGCAAAACCTTTTGGGGTTTTTGTAACTGTGGCACATTCCGTGTAAAAATCGTGTTCGAAAAAAAGGATGTACCCGTTTTTTGCTGCTTCCTCCAGAAATTTTTCCTTTTCTTCCAGTGCTTTTACCGGGTACAAATCATACGCAGCCAGCCACAACAGCGGAATATTGGCAGAAGTGGGAATCAGGTCGGCCATATAAACAACCGTTTTATTTTCGGTATGAATAAATGGAATCATTTGTCCGGGTGTGTGCCCATCAAAAAACCTGACTTCGATATTTGTAAATACTTCACCTTCCTTTTCAACCAGATTTAATTTTCCGGTGTTAAAAATAAAATCCAAAACGTCGGTGTAATATGCCGCTTTTTCACGCGCATTCGAAATTTTTGAATGTTCCCACTGCGATTTGCTGCACCAGTAATTTGCATTCGGAAATACAGGTTCCAGTTTGCCGTTATTGCTTTTAACCGCGCCGGTACAGTGGTCCCAGTGTAAATGAGTGAAAAAAACATCGGTGATTTCATCAACAGCATAACCGTTTTGATTGAGTGAATCTTCCAATATCTCCCAATTTTCAACTCCATTATTTTGAAGGTGTTTTTCGGGGAAATGATTTCCAATTCCAGTTTCAATCAGTATTTTCTTTTCTCCGGCATCCACCAAAAGGCAACGCAATGCAAGTTTGGTAAAGTTATTTACATCAGCCGGATACATTTTACTCCACAGTTTTTTAGGGATGACGCTGAACAGAGCACCGCCATCACAATGGAAATTACCGGCAGAAATTGGGATGAGTTTCATTTTGAAAAATTTACGCTAACAAAAGTAGAAGAATTTATTTCCGTGTCAAATTATACTTTTTCTGAAAAGCTGCATCGTTTGAGTAATCCATCACAAATTTTACAACGCCGCTGTATTCTTTAACACCTTCTTTTATTTTGTTGGTTTTCAGGTAGAAATCATTCACCTTCGAGGCTGCTTCATCTATTTTTTCGTTTCGCAGGCTCATCCAGTTTTCTCTTATTTTCTCCAAATCCTTTTTCACCCTTTTATCGAGTTTGGCAATAATATCGGGGTATTCTTCCAGTTGGTATCCCTGGTAAAGAAAATACTGAAGCACATGAAGATTTGCTGAATATTGCAATTGCTTCGATTTGCTGTTTGTACAAACCAGCCAGGCATAAAAGTTGGCCTCAGCCTCGTTGGTAATGCCAAACTGGTGGGCTTTTTCGTGTGCCAGAATAAAAGGATATTCAACGGGCAAAATATAACTGTTTACATGAACTTCGTTAAAAAACGGCCCGTAATAACCCGAAATTCCGGCCTGCGCAAAAAAACGGCTTACGGTAATAGATTTTGCCTTTCGCTTCCCCGCCGGGTAACTGATCTTTAAAACTGGCGCAAGTTCCTGATAAGATTTTTCAATTTGAAGATCCACCTTGTTTTTATCCCACTTTTCGAAAGAAGTCCATGATTTGTTGGTATCATCAACAATCTTTTTGAGTTGCGCCACAAAAGCTTTGTTGTTGGGTTCATGTTTGGCCAGGTTTAACCGCTGGTACAAATCATTGCGGAAGTAGTTGAATCCCCATAAAACATAAAAAAGAATGTACGTTGCAGACAGCAAATTCAAAATGATTTTACCTGATAGTTTCAGAGAAATCTTTCTGAAAATCAACAGAATAATTAAAGCAAGAAATGCGATAATCAGTAAAATGTAAAACAAATCGTCGAGCGAAACAGGAATGCTGCTGCTTACCGGTGAAATTATTTTGGCAACAAGGGGATAGAATTTTTGCGAATACAATTTTTCGGTTACCGCCGGGAAACGGTACGCAAGTTTTGTCAGCCCAAATGTAACAAGAGCCAAAACCGGCAAAATCATCCATTTTCTTAATTTGAGTTTCTGTTTCAATACAACTTCATTTTTAATATTGTTATGGTCAAAATAACGATATTCATTTTACTCATGCAAAATACGGGTTAAAAAAACTGTTTGGATTTAAACTTTACCAAAGTTTTCGAACTTTGGTGAAGTTAGTATCTGCTAATTGACCAAAAAAATTCAACATTTTTGTATTATTGAACCCTTAAATTTTTTCGATGCGAATTTCAGTTTCACTGTTTTTTATTTTTGTTGTTTTTTCGGGATTCGGACAATCGCGCCCAACCGGCGACTGGTTTGATTTTGGGAGTGGCCACATTAATAAATGGTTGCAGATTGCCCCGGCCAAACTGGGACCAAATTCACTACCGGTGCCATTTATGGATTATGCATTGCTCGACAGTATGTCGAACATTGAAACAGGAGTTCATGCACATTTTATGGAAGGCGACAAGGCCATCAATTCATATATCAGTTTATACTGGGCTGTTGTGCCCCGGCGGGTGGTTGTGCATGTTTGGGGTGTTCCAACCGAAACTTTTCAAACCGACAATTCGGTGCGGGATGAACGGCAAATTTATTATGATGATACCGGCTGGATAACTCAGGCTGGTGATTTGTGGATAAGCACTTATTTGCAACTGATTAAAGGAAAGAAGCACTGGCCTGATATCGGAATCAATTATAGCCATAAAACCACGACAGGTGGGGCTGTGCAAGGAAGATATACCGAGGGAGGCGCAGAATATTATTACATTGCTTTTGGGAAATCATTGTTCCCCAAAAGGGGATTTATTGATGAAATGAGGTTGGCATTGATGGGTGGATTTTATGTTTGGCAAACCAATAAAGTGGAAATGGCACAGGATGAAGGGGGATTATACGAGTTTGGATTAAGCCTGAAAAGAAAAAACTTCTCTTGGCAAAACGAAATCGCAGGATACAATGCATACGATGCTTACCGGTATATGAATATAAGAGGCGACAACGACCCGTTGATAATTCGCTCAAGGATAATGAGATCGGGGAAAAGATTTGACTATAAACTTGAATACCAGGCCGGCTTGCATGATTATCACTACAACACATTCCGGTTCTCGGTTCTTTATAATTTTGATGGCGAAATAAAGTTGTAATATTTTAAAAGAATTATAATAATTTCGCATTCAGCAAAAAATCAAAATAACACCTTTAATAACATGGCATTAAGAAGAGAACTTAAAAATCAGGGGAACTGGCTTTTTAAATACAGAAGTTATGTACCACTTGCGGTACTGGTTATCGGAGCAGGTTTGATAATTTACTCAGAATTCAATCCTGAGGTTTCTTTTATTAAAGAAACACCGTACGAAAATATTTTTGAGGTATTTTGTATTGTCGTCAGCCTCTTTGGGTTATACATTCGAATAATTACGGTAGGACATACACCTGTCAACACTTCAGGTCGAAATGCTTCAAAACAAATCGCCGATACTTTGAATACAACCGGAATGTACAGCGCCGTTAGACACCCTTTATACCTGGGCAACTTTTTTATGTGGTTAGGCCCGACATTATTAACCGGTAATTTCTGGTTTATAATTGCTTTTTGTCTTTTCTATTGGGTTTATTACGAGCGTATTATGTATGCAGAGGAGCAATTTCTGAAAAAAATATTTGGCAAAATTTATACCGATTGGGCAAAAAATGTTCCAGCGTTTATTCCCAGTTTTAAGAATTATAAAAAACCAAACCTGCCTTTCTCCTGGAAAAAGATACTTAAAAAAGAAAAAAACGGCTTTGCTGCCATCTTTCTGCTTTTTACATTTCTAGATATTACAGGTGAGTTAATTAATGGCAGGACTGATTTCAATTATTACCTTATTGGAATCTGCATTCTGACATCTTTGCTATACCTGATTTTAAAGTATTTAAAGTGGAATACAAACCTCCTGAATGAGGAGGGAAGATAAAAAACCGTTATTAATAGAATTTTAAAAGTCATTTAAACAGAAAAAGAAACAAATGCAGAAACTGATAATGGTATTGCTTGTATTGTTTTCGATCAACATAACAAATCACGCTGAAGAAAAGGTCTCAGAAAAAAAAGTAAGAGAAATCCACGATAAAATATTAACCGTCGATACCCATTGCGATACACCAATGGCCATGTTGGACGATAATTTCGATGTTGGAATCAGGAATAGCCCGCCACAAAGCCGGGTCGATTTTCCGAGAATGAAGGAAGGCGGTTTGGATGCCATGTTTTTTGCTGCATTTACCGGTCAGCGCGAACGGACTCCCGAAAACACTGAAAATGCATACAAAATGGCCAACCAAATGATTGACGCCACTTACGAAGCCTGCAATAAATACAACGAAATGGCTGAAGTAGCTTTAACACCGGCAGATGCTACGCGTTTGGAAAAACAGGGAAAACGCGCTATCTACATCGGGATGGAAAATGGTTTTCCATTGGGAACTGATATTAAACGTGTAAAGGAATTTTACAATCGCGGGGTACGCTACATTACCCTGTGCCACTCCTCAAACAACGACATTTGCGATTCTTCGACTGACAAAAAAGGACCGGAACATAACGGGTTGAGTGATTTTGGCAAAGAAGTGGTGGCTGAAATGAACCATCTGGGAATGATGATTGATGTATCGCACATTTCTGATAAGGCTTTTTACGATGTGATACAACTGAGCAAAGCGCCCGTGATTGCATCTCATTCAAGTGTTCGGGCAATTGCCCGTCACAACCGCAACATGACTGATGATATGATTAAAACACTGGCTAAGAATGGAGGGGTTATTCAGATTTGCTTACTCGATGTTTATATTAAAAACCCCGATGTAACAACGGTTCGTTATAAAAAAGAGAAAGAACTGAACCACATTTACGAAACCCGTTACGAGTCGATGACCGACGATGAAAAAAAGAAACTGAGGGAAGAATGGCGCAGTCTGCGCGAAAATTATCCAAACGCACTGCCCACGGTAGCCGACTGTGTTGACCACATTGATTATGTGAAAAACCTTGTTGGAATTGATTACGTTGGCATTGGCAGCGATTTCGATGGCGGCGGAGGTGTTGACGGTTGCGCCGATGTGAGCGAATTCCCTAATATTACGGCAGAAATGCTCAAACGTGGATATTCTGAGAACGAAATCAGCAAAGTCTGGGGTGGAAATTTCTTCAGGGTATTCAAACAAGTTGAAATGCTTTCCAATTAACAAATTTAATTTATCTGTATTTATCCGGCTATTTTTTCCGTTAAGCAATACGAATGCTGTGGTTTGCCGATTTTTCAGACATTTTTAAAAAGTATTTTTGATAATTTGGCTGAAAATCGAATTTTTACAAATTATTAAACTGAAACTTACCATGAATTACATCGATATCATTTTGGGCATAATACTGATTTTATCTGCAATCGGGGGATTTAAGAATGGCCTGATTGCCGAAGTGGTTTCACTTGCAGCCTTAATATTTGGCATTTGGGGAGCAATTCATTCATCAGACATAACCACTGATTTGTTAATCAGGTATTTTAAACTTGAATCTGATTATTTGAACATCATTTCATTCATCGTTACTTTTATTGTTATTGTAATACTTGTGCATATTGTGGGAAACGTTATAAGTAAAATGGTCGATTCGGGATTACTGGGAATCACCAATAAACTGGGCGGTCTGGTTTTTGGATTTTTGCGTTCGGTGCTTTTCCTGAGTATTGTGCTGATGGTTTTCGACAAAATTGATAACGACGTTCAGATCATTCCAAAAAATGCAAAGGAAAAATCGAGAATGTATGAGCCCATACGGAATATTGCTCCATCTATCTTCCCGTTTATTGATATTTGGAACGATAACCAAAAACCCGGCAAATTAAAAGATATTTTAACCGCATAAGTATTATTACAAATTCATAACATCCAAATAACTGTTTTTTATTTTCTGAAAACTGAATAACTATCATCATTTTATATCTTTGCGCAAATTTTTTAAAAAGGTTTTCATGAATTTTATTGAAGAACTAACCTGGCGCGGGATGATTCACGATATGATGCCCGGTTTGGAAGAACAGCTAAAAAAAGAACTTACGACGGCTTATCTTGGAATCGATCCAACTGCTGATTCATTGCATATTGGTCATTTGGTGGGAGTGATGTTGTTAAAGCACTTTCAGGTTTCGGGGCATAAACCAATTGCACTTGTAGGCGGCGCCACCGGCATGATTGGCGATCCATCGGGAAAATCGCAGGAACGCAACCTGCTCGATGAGCCCACTTTGCGCCATAACCAGGAATGCCTTAAAAAACAGTTGGCCAAATTCCTCGATTTTGAGTCGGATGAGCCCAATGCCGCCGAAATGGTAAACAACTACGACTGGATGATAGAATATGGTTTCCTTGAATTTATCCGCGATATCGGGAAACACATTACCGTAAATTACATGATGGCCAAAGATTCGGTAAAAAAACGGCTCGACCCTGAAAGTGGGGCAGCCGGAATGTCGTTTACCGAATTTACTTACCAGTTGGTGCAGGGAACGGACTTCCTTCATTTATACGAAACAAAAAACTGCAAACTGCAAATGGGCGGTTCCGACCAGTGGGGAAATATTACCACGGGAACTGAATTAATCCGCAGAAAAGCAGGAGGTGAAGCTTTCGCGTTAACCTGTCCGCTGATTAAAAAAGCCGACGGTACCAAATTCGGGAAAACAGAGGAGGGAAATGTTTGGCTCGATCCAGATCGCACTTCACCCTATAAATTTTTCCAGTTCTGGTTAAATACTTCCGATGAAGACGCAGAACGATACATTAAAATATTTACACTTTTATCGAGGGATGAAATCGCTGCTTTAATTGAGCAACATCGTGAAGCTCCGCATTTACGAACTCTTCAGAAAAAACTGGCCGAGGAAATTACAGTAATGGTTCATTCTCGGAAAGATTATGAAATGGCAGTTTCAGCCTCCGAAATTCTGTTTGGGAAAGGTACTGCCGACGAGTTGAAAAATCTTGACGAAAAAACTTTTCTTGCTGTTTTCGAAGGGGTTCCGCAGTTCAACATTGCAAAATCCGAAATCGATGGAGGCATTAATGTGGTTGAATTGCTGGCTGGTAAAACCACAGTTTTTGAATCGAAAGGTGAATTGCGCAGAACCATTCAGGGGAATGGGCTGAGCATTAACAAAGAGAAAATTTCGGATGCAGATTTGGTTATCGACAACTCTTTTTTAATCAGCAATAAATACATTCTGGCACAAAAAGGAAAGAAAAATTACTCCCTAATTATTGCCGGATAATCTTATAAAATTCAACACAATAAATCATACTAAAACCAGTTTTAAAACGTTCAATTAAACATGGAAAATTTTTTTGACAACCAGCGAATCCTGAATTTAATCTGGAAGCGCAAAATTCATTTCCTCATCGTTGGTGTAATTGCCATATTGTTGGGGGCAATTTTTTCGGGACCAACTTTTATTAAACCAAAATTTAGATCCACAGCCAAAATATACCCAACTAACCTGGGTGAAATGAGCGAAGAATCGAAAACTGAGCAGATGCTCGAGATTATTAATTCGAACACTGTGAAATTTAAAATGTTCGACGCTTTTAAATCAACAGATATTTTCAATGTAAGCAAGGACGATCCATTTTACCTGACTTATACCTTTGATATTTATAATAAAAATATAAAAACTGCAAAAACACAGAACGAAACTGTTGAAATAAAAGTAATGGCTTATGATCCGCAAATAGCAAGCGATATGTGCGATTCGTTAATCCACTTTTATAATCAGTCAGTAGGCGATATGTACAGGGCAAAAAACTGGGAACTGGTGCAGATTTCAAAAAAACAGCTTGACAGAAAATATGCCGAGGCCGACTCGCTGATTAGTCTTATAAACAGCATGAGGAAAGAGTCGGGCGTGGTTGGCGTTTACGTTCAATCGCCCGAAATTGTCAGGGGTTATATTAAAGCGCTGGTTGAAGGCAAGGGAAGCGCCTCCCAGGATGATATTAACAAGGTTAAAACATTGTATCAGAATATAATCGAAAAAGGCGCAGAAGCCCAGAAACTGGAAGTGTCTTTTAACAGCGTACTTGAGGATATCGTTAAAATCAAGGAAGTTTACGAGTTAAACCTAAGCGAATACGAAAAAAATATTACTTACAGCCATGTAGTTGAACATCCATTTCCAGCCGATAAAAAGTCGTACCCGGTGCGCTGGCTGATTGTTGTTTTTTCAGCGTTCTCAGCAGTATTTATGGCGTTGCTTGTATTTCTTGTCATTGATTACCGTAAAGAAGATTAGCTAAAACCGTTGTTACAAAAGGCATCCATAAAATTTTACCTCTTTTATCTCATTTCAATAAGTTTTATTTTATTGAACGTTTTTTTTATGGTGAAAAAAGATATGATGGTTGTAAATGCGCTTCCATTTATTCTTGCCTTGCTTTTTGTGGTTATTTTTTCTTTCGATAAAATTATTTACCTCATTGTACTGTTTGCTCCACTTTCACTTACTCTGTCGAGAATTATGCCGGGTTTTGGCTTTGATATGTTTTTACCCACCGAACCGCTACTGGTGGGATTACTGATTGTTTTTCTGTTGAAACTGATTCATGAACGGGAATTCGACAAAAAAATCCTTACCCATCCGGTTTCACTGGCCATTTATATTAATTTACTCTGGATTTTTTTAACTGCCCTCACAAGCACAATGCCCATCGTTTCAATTAAGTTTTTGCTGGCAAGAATATGGTTTGTGGTTGGTTTATATTTTTTAACTGCAAAAATGTTTTCTGAAGGAAAAAATATCGAAAAATATGTAGGACTGTATGTAATTTCGTTGGTGATTGTGATTTTTTACACACTTAACCGCCATACAGGCTATGGAATCTGGAACAAACAGGTAGCAAATTTTGTATGTTCACCTTTTTATAAAGATCATACATCGTATGGCGCAGCGCTGGCAATGTATCTGCCTTTTATGGCCATGTTTTCGTTTGGGGGTTTTGTATCGCGTAAAGTAAAGATTTTTTCTGTTATTGGGTTGGTTATCCTGCTGGTTGGTTTTGTATTATCGTACACCCGTGCAGCCTGGCTAAGCATGATAGTTGCAATTGTTGTATATGGCATTGTTAAGCTGAAAATCAGATTTAAACCGTTGTTTATCACATCTGTAACTGTCCTGATCTTGTTTTTTACATTTCAGGATCAAATCTTTATGAGTCTCGAGAAGAATTCGGAACAATCATCGGCTGATTTTAAAACACATCTTTCCTCGATGACAAATATTACCAGCGATGCTTCGAATCTGGAACGCCTCAACCGCTGGAATTGCGCTATTCAAATGTTTCAGCAAAAACCGTTTTTTGGTTACGGGCCCGGAACTTATATGTTTCAATATGCACCGTTTCAGTTAAACGCCAACCGTACCATTATAAGTACCAACTCAGCCGACGGCGGAAATGCCCACAGCGAATATCTCGGGCCGCTTTCAGAGTCGGGAGTTTTGGGGTTACTCACTTTTTTGCTGATTATCGGGGTGGTTATTTACACAGCCGTTCACACTTACATGCGGTTATCCGATAAACGTTTGAAATCAATTGTACTGGCTGCTTTTATTGGGTTAGTTACCTATTATATCCATGGATTTCTGAATAATTTCCTCGATACCGATAAACTTTCGGTGCCGTTTTGGGGATTTACTGCAATGATTGTGGCAATTGATATTTATTCGGGAAATCAAATTCAGGCAGAAAAAATCCGGACTGAAACCAGCCCGGATTGATATTCCTTTTTTTTATTGTCTAACCCGCTCGTTATAGCTTCTGTCAACCGTGCTTACTTTGATGATATCGCCTTCGTTGATAAACATCGGCACCATCAGTTCGGCCCCGGTTTCAACAGTTGCCGGTTTTAAAGCATTCGAACTGGCTGTATTTCCTTTTTCGCCCGCGATAGTTGAAGTTACCTGGAGTTCAACAACAGGGGGCATTTCAGCAGTTAACGGTATTTCTTCATCAGCATGAAACTGAATTTCGATGATTTGTCCTTCCTTCATCAGGTCAGCATTTTCAATCATCGATTCCGGAATTGAGATTTGTTCATAGGTTTGGGTGTTCATCACATTCAGTCCTGCATCATCTTTGTAAAGATACTGGTACTGGCGACGTTCAACACGAACGTCTTCTACTTTTACACCCGAGTTAAATGTGTTTTCTATGATTCTGCCTGTTTTGATATTCCTGAGTTTGGTGCGCACAAAAGCCGGGCCTTTACCGGGTTTTACATGCAGGAAACTTACGATGGTATGAATTTCGCCTTTAAAAATGAAACACAATCCGTTTCTGAAATCTGATGTTGAAGCCATGAATTTTATTTTTCTTGTTATTTACGGCGCAAAAGTAAATAAAACAGTTAGAAATCAACCATATCAGCAAATTTTTTGATTGAAAAATTAGCTCTTTTACTTCGTAACCTGCTCAACATTATTGATTTTATAACTTCTGAGTACAGCTTTTAACTGGCCCAGTTTCATATCGAATTCCATTAAAACAGGAACTTTTTTATCTTTTGAGATAAAAAACCTGACACCGTCAGATCGGTTAAGTAATTTTCCCTTGTCAACCGATGCAACTAGCACTAAGGATTTAATTTCTCCTAAATCAGTTTTTACCTCACTTTCGCCAACGTATTTAATCGAAACATTTGAAATTTTATCTCCGTGATACGTAGGAAACGTAACAATAGTGCCCGGCTCAATTTTAGTAAAAAGATGGTGTTTTATGAAATAGAAAAAAACCGAAACCATATCGACCATATTATCAGGCATCGCTATCCGACCGGTTTTATTGCTGTATAACGAGTTGATATCGTGATAAAACCAGGTTTCGTTATACCACTGATACTTGCCTTCCTTAATATTTCTGATTGACTTCAATGGCAGCATTGTTTTGGCGTCAACAATGGTTTCGTAAATGTCGTTTACCCCGAATAATTTATCGGTTAGCCCGGTAGTTCGCCCATCCATGTAGTAATGAATGGCAGGTATTCCGTTAAAAACAGTATCGGTAATAGTAAGGATAGCCTCGCCACCTTTTGCAAAACCGAATTTAAAATCATACAATATTTTCTCCCTTTTTGCTGAAACACTTTGTGTCAGCAGAAAAATAAAGAGCAATATGCCAATAATTTGTTTCATTTCAGAATTTTATCTTTCGGAATGGTTGCCACGAAGTTTTTAAGGTAAAACGGTTCGAAATAGGCAACATCTTCAAATTCCTGTTTTTTAAATTTTACTTCTGAAATGGCTTGCATAAACTGTGCCGAGGTTTCGGACGGCCCTGCAAAAATGGCATTTTTGTGATTTACAAGGCCTTTGCATTTCCCGGCACCATTGCCAAAAATGAGTATTTGATGCGTATCAAATAATTCGGAAAGAAAATTTTCGTCGATAATTTCGGCAGTCACAGTCCTGATTTCTTTTCCACCGGTATTGTAAAGCGCTGTATAAACTTCCATACGGCGGGCGTCAATCATCGGGCAAAAAAGAAATGGCAAAGAATTTCTCTCTGACACATATTTTTCCAGGTTAAGAGCAGTATGAACTGCCATCATTTCGAGCGAACAAACCGAAATAAGCGGGATATTCAAACCATAACACAAACCTTTGGCCACCGAAACACCAATGCGCAAACCGGTGTACGAACCGGGTCCCTTGCTCACGGCCACTGCATCAAGCGTATTAATTTTTAAATTATTGTCTTTGAAAATTTCCTCAATAAAAACCGTCAAGGATTTTGAATGGTTAAACCCCTCGCTGCTTTCTTTCAATACAACAAGATTTCCGTTTTCAGCAAGTGTAACCGAACAAACTTCGGTTGATGTTTCGATATTTAAAATAAGTGCCATTGATATTACTTGAATTATTGGGGCAAAATTACCTAATTGTTTTGAATATACTGATTGAGTTCGTTTTCACCCGGATATCCTGCCGGCAATTTGCATAAATATTGCAGCTCCTGTAAGCAGTATAAACAGCAGTTCCCGCCAGAAACCCGACTTAATTGTTGTAAAGAGATTTGATACCAGAAAAGTTACCGGCAGCGCTGAAATAACAAGCATTTCGAGTGAAGTGGCCGGAATAAATACAAAACTGATAATCGAAAAAATAAAAATAAAAAACAGAACAAGGTAATATTTACGTGTGCTTACTTTCATTGAATCGTATTGCTGTATTATTTTAGCACTGCCAATTATGGTAAGTAAAACCAGTAAAATCAGATATCCCTGTAATGGTATGTTGTTTTTAAAATAGTTTACCGGCGTAAATATGTTTTTCT
>Ga0351900_1136_pt1 | contig 19759 bp, 23 predicted proteins | sample BONcelHT113001D3_FD_205827 | JGI IMG/M metagenome (GOLD analysis project Ga0351900, IMG submission 205827) | Enriched cells from coal bed in the Powder River Basin, Montana, United States - BONCAT cells T11 rep1 HSBNCT.T11.300.1.D3 ...
GATCTTCTGGTTACTCGCTCTCTCGGAAGCGGTTACCCGGATCAGCACTTGGCTGAGCAGATCAATCGACGGAACGGAGCGGCCACACAGCTAACTTGGGTACCTCACCCCGGCAGAGTTCGCCGCCCGGGGTAGTGCTGCTGGTACATGAAGGGGGGCAGGCCACACCCACCCCGCCTTCCGTGCCGGCCTCAGCGCCTGCTATCATCGGCCGCCAGAAGAACGTGCAACACCGCGGTGGCTCGGACCCGGCGGTTCGGACCCCCCGACAGGAGGCTGTTCCGTGAGAGACGAACTCACCGCCCGTTTCGAAGCCCGTACGGCCATCGTGGGCGTGATCGGCATGGGGTACGTAGGGCTGCCTCTGGCGCTCGTCTTCAGTGAAGCCGGCTTCACCGCACTCGGATTTGACGTCGATCCGGCGAAAGTGGAGCAGCTCGACCGGGGCGAGTCATACATCAAGCACATCGGTCCCGAGCGGGTGTGCGCCTGCCGCGGCACCGAGCGCTTCTCGGCCACCACCGATTTCTCCCGTCTCGCCGAGTGTGACGCCGTGCTCATCTGCGTACCTACGCCGCTCGGCAAGCACCGCGAGCCCGACCTGTCCTTCGTGCTCGACACCACCCGCGAGATCGCCCGCACGCTGCGTCCCGGGCAGCTCGTGGTGCTCGAGTCCACCACCTACCCCGGTACCACCGACGAGGACGTCTTGCCGCTTCTCGAAGCCACCGGTCTCGAAACCCCGCGCGACTTCCTGCTCGCCTTCTCCCCCGAGCGGAAGGACCCCGGCAACCCCGACTTCGATACCCGCACCATCCCCAAAGTGGTGGGGGGCGTCAATCCGGAATCCACGCAGGCGGCGGCCGCCCTCTACGCGCAGGCGCTCGACACGGTGGTCCCCGTGGCCGACTCGAGAGTGGCTGAAGCGGGCAAGCTTCTGGAGAACATCTACCGCTCCGTGAACATCGCCCTCGTGAACGAACTCAAGATGACCTTCGACCGCATGGGCATCGACGTTTGGGAGGTCATCGAGGCGGCCAAAACCAAGCCCTTCGGCTTCCAAGCCTTCTATCCGGGGCCGGGCCTCGGGGGTCACTGCATACCGCTTGACCCCTTCTAACTCTCCTGGAAGGCCAGCGAATACGGCATGTGGACCCGCTTCATCGATCTCGCCGGCGAGGTGAACGCGCGCATGCCAAGTTGGGTGTTGCTCAAGACGGTGGAGCCGTTGAACGCCGCCGGCAAGAGCATCAAAGGTGCCCGCATTCTGGTGCTGGGCTTGAGCTACAAGGCCGATATCGATGACGATCGGGAGAGTCCCAGCTACGAGATCATCGAACTGCTGCGCGAGCAAGGCGCGGAGGTGAGCTACTGCGACCCCTACTTCCCTCGAGCCCGAGCGGTCCGAAAGCACGACATCGGACTGGAGTCTGTACCGCTTACGGCGGAGGAGTTCGGCCGCTACGATGCCGTACTTCTGGCCACAGACCATCGCGAGTTCGCCGACCCGGCCCCGTACCGCGACACGACACCGGTGATCTATACGCGCGAGGTGGTCGATCCGGCCTGGGGGCCGGAGGTGGTGTGGGAACGAGCGAGCTAGTGTTGTTCACGCGAGGTGCGGGCTTCATCGGCTCGCACCTCATGACTGCCGACTTCTGCGGCTGCCACAGGTAGCCACGAAAGAAGCATACCTCGAACCCACTCCCCCTAGTTTCCCAAGGGATCACAGACGTCCCCCCGTGACCTACTCCGTCCGAATCTCCCGTGCCCAGTGATGTCGTCCACGTAGGTGAAGTCGCGGGACTGTCCGCCATCGCCGAACACCTGCACCGGCCTCCCCTCGCTCATCCACTGGACGAAGCGGAAGACGCTCATGTCGGGGCGCCCGGCCGGACCATAGACCATGAAGTAGCGAAACACCGTCACGTCGAGACCGTGCAGGAAGTGGTAGGTGTGGCACATGGTCTCGGCACCCTTTTTGGAAGCGGCATACGGCGAAAGCGGGCGGCTGGTGTCGGCGTCCTCGCCGTAGGGGAGCGGATTGTGGGAGCCGTAGAGGCTGGAGGTGGAGGCAAGGACGAACTTTGCCGGACCGTCCCGGCGGCAGAGCTCCAGCAAGTTGAGGGCGCCGGTGATGTTGGTTTTGACGTAGACCCAAGGATTCTCCACGCTCTGGCGCACTCCCGCCCGGGCGGCGAGGTTGATCACCGCTTCGAAGGGCCTGGCCTCCGTCCAGGCCTCTTCAACGGCCGTCCGGTCGGCGATATCCACGGCGCGGAAGCGGAAGCTGGCGCGGGTGTGGCCGCAGTCCGGCAACCCGACACCGGCCTCCGGCCCGCCGGCGCGGGCGTCGGCGGGGGTACCGGCACCGCCCCACTTCCGCAGCTTCCGCAGGCGATGGTCCTTGATGCGGGGATCGTATGCGTCGTTCAGGTTGTCGAATCCAACTGCGGAACGGCCGTCCTCCAGAAGTTTCCGCGCTACCACCGAACCGATGAAACCGGCCACACCCGTCACGAGTACCGTCATGGTCTTCCTTCCCTCGCCCCGCGCAGACTGAGTTGTCGCCCGCCGCGCCGCCTCGTCAGTCCCTCCGCCACACCGCCCACACCAGAAGCAGTCCCACGGTAATGCCCACCAGGTTGAGAATCACGTCCTCCACCGACCCCGTGCGCTCGGCCGTGTTCTGGCGTATCTCGTCGGCGATGGCCACAACCTCAGTGTACGGTAGCACCCCACACCCGAGTCGCGCACACAGGCCGCTGCTACTCTTCCGTCACCACATAGGCATCGCCAAAGCGCCCAAAGACGGCCTCGGTCCGCCGCGTCGATCCCCAGCGGCAGCACTTCGCCGCACCGACACATCCACCCCGCCGGACCCGCGGGCACCCCAGCATGAGGCTGTAATTCGGAACGTCCGCCGTCACCACCACTCCCGCGCCGATCAAGGCGTACTTGGCCCCCAGCGATGCACTTGGCGCACCATGGCGGTCTCGAAGGCGTCGTGCCGGTCGACTCCCCCTCGAAGGAATGCTCCTGGAGACGCTGGAGGACTTCGCTAAACAGAGAGGCCGGCCGCCCTTCTCACGTCCTCGGCCGTGGGCGCCTGGGCCCTACCCGGTACGACGATCGCCCACAGCGTGCGCAGAATCACCGTCACATCGCTCGCACAGCTGCGGTTCTCGAGGTAGCGCAGGTTGCCCCGCAGCTTGTAGGGGAGGAGAACCTCACGATAGAAGGCATCACGATCCCCCTCGACACGCTCCAGCAGGTCTTCTTCGTTGCGCAGCTCGAGCGTCACCGGATCGGTAATACCGGGCCGGACGGCCAGTACCCCGCGCCACAACGGGTCGCCCGGGTCGACGTACTCGGGCACCTCGGGCCGGGACCCCACCAAAGAGATGTCACCCCGCACCAGGTTCCACAGCTCGGGAAGCTCGTCGATCTTGGTGCGGCGAAGCACCGCGCCCACGCTCGTGACGCGGGAGTCGCCTCCCGTCGTGATGCGAAGGCCTGCGTCATGCACCCGCATGGTTCTGAACTTGAGCAGGGTGAAGGACCGTGCATCCCGCCCCATCCTGGTCTGCCGGAACAACACCGGGCCGGGAGAACTCAGCCTCACCGCCACGCCCACAACCGCCAAGACCGGTGACAGCACCACGAGCGCCGCAAGGCCCAATCCGGCCTCGACCGGCCGCGGAATGCCTGAGGAGAACCGCGCCTCCACCCTCCCGCTACCGCCTGAACGCGTCGACGATATCGATCACCGCCTCGATCACCCGCTCGACGTCACCGTCGGAGAGACCCGGGTGCAGGGGAAGGCTCACGATACGCAGGAAGTTGGCGTGCGCCACGGGGAAGGAGTCCGGGCGATAGCCGTACTTGTGCCGGTAGTAGCTGTGCATGTGTACGGGGATGAAGTGCACCGAGCTTCCCACGCCCCGCAGACGAAGCTCCTCGATGAAGCGATCCCGGTCGATGGAGAGCGCCTCCAGGCGGAGGCGAATGACGTAGAGATGCCGGGACGGCTCCACCTCAGGCAGCACGCACGGGGTCTCGAACTCCTCCCTCGCGGCAAAGACGGCGTCGTAGGCGGCCCATACCTGCCGGCGCCGCTCCTGCATGGTCGGGAGTTTCTTCAGCTGCTCCAACCCCATCGCGGCCTGCACGTCGGTCATGTTGCACTTGAACCCGGGGAGAATCACGTCGTAGAACCAGGAGCCGTGCTCGGTGTAGCGGGCGTGGGCGTCGCGTGACATGCCGTGGAGCACCCAGGGCCGGGCGGCCTCGATGAAGTCCGGGGTGCCGGTCAGCATGCCACCCTCACCCGTGGTGAGGTTCTTGGTGGCATAGAAGCTGAAGGCCGCCGGGGTCTCGTCTCCCCCCACCATTCGGCCGGCGCAAGAGGCAGGGAGGGCGTGGGCCGCATCCTGCAGCAGGTGCAGACCGTGCTCGCGGGCTATCTCCGTGATCGCCTCGAGGTCACAGGGATGGCCGTACAGGTGGACGGGAAGGAGTGCCTTCGTGCGAGGGGTCACCGCCGCAGCCACTGCCGCCGGATCGAGGTTGAGCGTACCCGGCTCCACATCCACCAACACGGGCGTGGCCCCCACGTGTTCGATCACGTGCGCGGTGGAGCAGAAGGTCATGGTGGAGGTGATCACCTCGTCGCCCGGCCCTATCCCCAGCGCGGCCAGCGCCACCTGCATGGCATCGGTGCCCGACCCCACCGCCAACGCCGCCGGTGCGCCGACGAAGGCGGCGAACCTTTGCTCGAACTCGACCACCCGCGGGCCCGTGGTCAACCAGCCACTGCCGATAGCCGCAGCGGCGGCCTGCATCTCCCACTCGTCGACGGAGGGAGGGGAGAAAGGGATGAAACCTTCAGCAAGCATGACCAATCCTATCAAGTATTTGCAAGCAGGCGCGTCGGCGAGTTCGTGCTTAAAGAGTGTACTATTCTCATCGCCCCCCAGGAAGCACCGAGTCTCCTGGGGCCACATCAGCGGTCAGCACCAACGACACTTGAGGCATGAATTGAGGGCCCAACCCGAAGCTCCGCAAGATGGCAGACCGGCGGAAACGACGCGGCTGTTTCGGCACGCCGCCAGAAAAGACATGGAGCGCCTCGTAGAAATGCACATTGCGTCTTTTCCGCTCGCATTCATGACCCAATTAGGCAGGCATTTCCTAGCCACATACTACGAAACCGTGATTGGCTACCCATCCGGTGCAGTAGTGGTATGCGAGTCAGACTGTGAACCAATCGGATTCGCCGCGGCAGTTGCCAGGCCAGATGCCTTCTACCAGTACATGATTCACAAGTGGCCGAAGTTTCTGGCCGCGACGCTGACTTCTGCCGTCACAAGACCTGGGAGTGTAGTACGAGCTGCACATAAGGGACTCAGAGCGCAACGCACCCAAGTCCTCAGACCCGAAGGGGTCCCCGATGTTGCCTTGTGTGAGCTGACTTCAATTGCTGTCGCTCCCAGCGCGCAAGGGAAGGGAGTGGGGCGCGAATTGGTGCACTGGGTTGAGCGCTGGTCAAGATCGGTGGGGTGCAACACCCTCTATCTCTCAACCGCCCGCGATGACAACCCCCACGCGAACTCATTCTACCGAGGTCTCAGTTTTTCCATCCAGGAGACACGTGAGCGCGATGCAGATCGGTATATGCTCTACTACTCCAAGCAGCTATGAAACAATGCCTGTGCCGTAGCGACCTCCACGCCATCAGGAAGGAATGCCATTTTTCTTGCTCACTCCTTGTTCTCAATCTTCCCCAGAGCATCACTTACGCTAGTGAACGAGAAGTCCCTAAGCAACCGGCGCAAACGTGACCGAGCCTGGTTGATGCCGACATACCGCCTGATTCGATACCTAGCTCGCATATCTGGAAGCTTCGGAGGGTTCTCGTCGATCTCCCACGGGTGGATGTAGAAGCAGAAGACGTCGCAACGCCTGAGCACCTCACGGATTCCTCGGCAGAAGACCGGGTAAGGTAGCAGGCGAAAGTAGCCCCCACCGCTCCACGGAAGCGAAAACTTGCCCAACCTCAAGGTGGAGAACTTGACTTCCCACAGCCCACAATCCAAGCGCTCGATCGGCACATCAGGTTGGGTACGAGAAAGGGTTCCGTAAACGTCGTGATAGGAGACCGGGAACAAGCTCGCATCGTATACGAACCCTTCGTCGGCAAGGACTTCAACGGCCCATTCGTTGATGGTTGCGGTCGACGCACGATAGCCAAGTACTGGCAATCCGGTGATGTCCTCCAGAACCCCGCGAGACCGTCTGACGTCCTCTCTGAAGTCGGTTTGGGTCTGGCCGCGTATGATTCTATGCCAGTAACCGTGACTAGCTACCTCGTGGCCCCGGCACGAGATGCCCGCCACCAACTCCGGATAGCGGTCCGCCACCCAGCCAAGGACAAAGAAAGTGCATTTGGCTCCTACTGCGTCGAGTTCATCTAGCAGCCACTCTGTGTTCCTGGCAACACGGGATTCATAGACACCCCAGGTCTCGTTGCCTCCGGACACGTGCTTGAACTGGTAGTCGAGGCCCGCCCCCACGAGGTGGAACCAATCCTCCACATCAACAGTCATTAAGCACGTCTGCCCCATGCGGCCTCAAACCCTGATTTCAGGGCCACCGGCGGGCCGGAAGCGCTCGGTCCAGAAAGACCGGTCCGCAACCATCACAGCGTTCTCCAGAAGATAGCCCACAATGGGGAGGGGGTCGTCGCAACTCATGAGTTGGTAGGTCAGGTCTTGCCCGGTGAATTTGAACCAACTGGGCCACGTCGATCGGCGCGCTTCCTTGTCAACACGAAGAAACCACAACAGATCCCCGGGGAGAAAGCGCAGGAACAGGTTTTCGGGGTATTCCAAGACAGGGCGGACCTCCAAACCGTGAGCGAGATCGTACATGAGCGTCGGAAAATCGATGCCCACGGCAGGTCCGATCTTGAAGCTCTCAGGAAAGCGAGGGTTGATTTCTATCAACTTCGGGGCTTCGTCGCGTGGATCATCAACGAAATCGAAATCGCAGAACCCAATCCATCCAAGTTCCTGCAACACCATATAGGCCATCTTGATGATATCCGGCCGATTGGCCGAGTAGTTGAGAACGCTGCTACCTCCGTTAGGGGGATACATCCTCGTCTTTCCATAGGCAATCCCAGCAAGCAGTTCCTGCTTCTCCCCCACCAACATGTCAACCTTGTACTGGTGCCTCCCCGGTGGAACGAAGTCCTGTACGAACACCTCCCCATACTCGGCCACGACGCGCTCATAGGCTTCGATCAGCTGGTCGGCTGAATAACACCACACGATTCCTCTTGCTCCAGAACTAACTGAAGGCTTGACCAAAACCGGCCACCTCTGAATCGTCTGGGCAACGACAGCCACACCACCGACCGAATCGTTCGGAAACCACGTGTTAGGAACAGCCACGGCAGCTCTCATGGCAGCCTTGATGGTGGAAGTCTTGGAGTAGCCTCGGAGGAATACGTCATGGCCGGGCCCCAGATAGCATGACCAGCGCCTCACTTCGTCTTGAATCTCGCTGACCGCCAGGGTGCCGTATCCCCCTACCGGAAAGACCATGTCGATGTCTGACTGCTTCAGATAGTCCAACAACCACCCTTGGAAGTCCCTCTTGGAGCGTCTCGGAGATGGATGCAGCACGCGTTCGTGCACATAGCGTGAGAAGAACCCGCTGTTCAGCCTCTTTGGGCTTCCCGCCACGACGTGAAAACCAACCTTGGAAAGGCTCTGAATGACGGGCAGTGCAGCCTTAGCGTGCACTTCAATAACGAGGATTCTAAGAGAGCGTCTTGGCACCTATAGCTCCTCGCCCAAACCGGCTACCGGCCACCGGATCAAATCACCATCTCCATGTCGCACCGCGATAGGGCTGGCGTAGAGATAGGGTGACGAATGGTTCGTGCGGGGAAGAATAACCCTTGGCATCTGAAAGACGGCCGCTTTCAAGGGCCATCCCGATGACCACCAGTCCGCACGCCAACGTCCGATCACAAGCCACTGCGCCCCATCCATGGTTCCATACAAGCATGCCGACGAATCGCGGTTTACGGGGCTTGGCTCGACTGCGGTTCCGAAGAAGTACCACTTCCCGGCTCTGGCCACAGAGAGGCAGCTTCCGGGCAGGGGGCACAGACGTTCTAGCCTTCCGTCAAGGGAAAGATGCTGTACGTAGTTCTGCTCGAAGGGAGTATCAGTGGGCAAGAGGAAGCCGCCCTGGAATTCCGCCAGTCCGCAGGCGCGGAACCGCTGACTACCCTGCCCGATCACCTCAATGTGGTCGAACTCGGGATCGGCGAGCAGAACCATGCATTCACCATCTAGGTCTCCCGTCAGCACTGCAAGCCTGTCCAGCTGAGAACAGTAGACGATGGCGTGAACGTGCCTTATGGCTCCCGCTGGGAACCGGAACACTTCGTTCCACGTGCACCCATCATCCCCTGAAGCATAGATACGAACAGGCTCCCGAGCGCCGTTGAAGAAATACTCAGCCGCGTAGACGGTGCCATCAAGCCCTACTTCCAACCTCATCGTCTTGCCAGCGCACGCCATCACTTCGTCAAACACCTCGCCAGCACGCGGAAGACGCAGAATACTCCCCCGCACAACACCCAAAGCCGCCCCGCTAGGAAGAGGCAACAGGTCAAGTATGCCGGAACGTAGGAAGCGCCGGGCCAGCCGGCTGCGCCCGACAAGCCGTTCGCCTCGAGGCATGGCCAGCGGCGCTAACATGCGACTAGTCTCGCCCGAGTCAGTAGACACTTCGAGCCAGCCCTGTCGGTATACCCACAGCTGGCCCCCGCGCTCAACAGCCAACGGCCGAGCAGACCCCAGTGACACGGGTGCAACTCGGTCCGCCACTGCTCCTAGCACCTGGCAGTCTCGTTTGTTGCCACCCAACGGACAAGTTGCTCCTCAATCCTCCCGCATTGTTGTTCACGGGAAAAATGGCGTCCCGCGTAGCACCGGCCTCGAGCGCCCATTGACTCAAGCACTCCAAGCGGTAGCTGGCTGAGTTCGATCAAAGCTCTCGCCAACTCCTCGTAGTCGTCGGACGGAACGACCCTTCCGCACCGAGCACCAAGGACGATGCTCGCCGAAGCGCCATCGGCCGCAAGAACCACGGGCTTGGCGGCCGCCATATACGTCTGCAGCTTTGACGGGATGGCTGCTTCGCGGTGCTTCGCTTTCCTGAGGGTCGCCAACAATACGTCGGCCATAGCATAGAACTCGGGCACCTTGTCTTCGTCCACGCGGTCCACAAATATCACGTTACTGAGGCCACGAACCTGGACCCGGCGCCGAATCCGGTCCAGCTCCACCCCATCCCCCAGCAATACCAGAACAACCCGCGGGTGTCGGCCGAGGAGAGACGCCGCGTCAACCATGGCATCCAGCCCTTGCGCGTAACCCATGTTACCAGCGAAGAGAACAACGAATCTGTGTTCGAGGCCCAACTCCTTCTTCAGACTCATGCCATTCACATGTGGTCGGAATTGATCGAGGTCAACCCAGTTGTGAACGCAATGCACTTTGTGTTCCGCTACGCCCCGTTCCAGAATCCTGCGTTTCATCACGTCAGAAAGCGCGAACACGAGATCACTGCGTTGATACACGAATTCTTCCAGTGCTAGAAGGGCAGCCACGGCAGCTTTGTTTCTGACATATCCAAGCGCGATCGGCGCTTCCGGCCAGAAGTCCTGTACATCAAAAGCCATACCGGAGCCGCGTACTGCAGACGCAAACAGCCCCGACAATCCCAAGAAATACGGAGGTGACACGACGTAGATGATATCGGGGGAGCGTGCCCCAGTAGATGCGCCTACAAGGGAAGTAGCGGTGAATGTGCCGTAATGCAGCATGCGTCGGAATGTGTCGTCCCTCTTTGTCGTCGTGTAGAGGTAGACTCTCCGGACTTCAATCCCTTCCAGGGTGTGGTCCGTCTTCATCGGGCGCTTAGCAAAGCCCGGGAACACTTCTCCCTTTGGGTAACTCGGGAACGCCGTGACAACCGTGATCGCGTGCCCTTTGCTCCGAAGGAAAGAGGCCAACTCACCCACACGCCTCGCTGCTCCCGTCTCGGGTGGAAACACGAGACTGATGATCGTGATCCTGAGCCTACGGGACCCGTACCTCCCCCAGCTGATCAAGAACGAGCCCCCCCACGACTCACCACTCCCGCCACACCACCCGTCTCACGTAGTCGGTGTAAGAAAGGATGATCCGCACCACCTTCTCCGACACAGCGGGAGCCTCATAGTCGCGCACCATGCGCAACAGACGGTCGCCACCCCGGGGCTGCCCTTCAAGCACTGCCAGCCCCTCACGCACTCGCTCCAAGGAAAGGCCCGTCATCATGACCGCGCCCTCCTCCATCCCTTCGGGGCGCTCGTGGGCCTCACGGATGTTCAGCGCCGGGAAGTTCAAGATCGACGACTCCTCCGTTATCGTACCCGAATCGGATAACGTGGCCCGCGCGGCACACTCCAGGTGCACGTAATCCGTGAAGGCAAGCGGCTTGAGCAGCCGCACCTCCGGCCCCACGTCCACTGCCTCTTCCTCCAGCCTCCTGCGCGTACGCGGGTGCGTGGAGACCACCACCGGCAGCCCATACTCGACGGGGAGCGCACGGAGCAGCGCCACGAGCTGCGGAAAGAGCCTGTCGGAGTCGACGTTCTCCTCCCTGTGACAGCTCACGAGGAAGAAGCCGTCCTGCTCGAGGCCCAGGCGCTCCATGACACCCGAGGCCTCGATCGTCGGCAGGTAGTGGTGCAGCACCTCGTACATGGGGCTGCCCGTCTTTACGATGCGGTCGGCCGGCAGACCTTCGGCCAGGAGATAGCTCCGGGAGATGTCGCTGTAGGGCATGTTGATGTCGGCCGTGTGGTCCACGATGCGCCGGTTGATCTCTTCGGGCACGCGCTCGTCGAAGCAGCGGTTGCCGGCCTCCATATGGAAGACGGGAATGCGGAGTCGCTTGGCGCTGATAGAAGCCAGGCAGCTGTTGGTGTCGCCCAGAATGAGCACGGCGTCGGGCGCAACCTCGCGCAGCACGGCATCGGCTCGGGTGATCACCTGGCCGATGGTCTCGGCCGCCGTGGCTCCGGCCGCTTCCAAGAAGTGGTCGGGAGGGCGCAACTCCAGGTCGTCGAAGAAGATCTGGTTGAGTTCGTAGTCGTAGTTCTGCCCGGTGTGAATGAGCACGTGCTCCAAGTGGCGGTCGAGCGCCGTCATGACTCGGCTGAGCCGGATGATCTCCGGCCGCGTACCTACGATGGTGACCACCTTCACGGCGTGTCGTCCTCCCCCTCTGCCGGAAGCACCCGCAGGAAGTAGGTGTCGGGATGCTCGGGATCGAAGAGCTCGTTGGCGAAGAACAGCGTCACCAGCTCTCCCCCCCCTACATTCTCGATGCTGTGCGTGAATCCTGGGGGGATGTCGAGTACTGTGAAGTCACGCCCGCTCACCCGATGCTCGGTGACAGGGCCCCCGCGCACGTCCCGGAAGCGTATGACCCCCTCACCCTCGAGCACCAGGAACTTCTCGCACTTGGTGTGGTGGTAGTGGTTGCCCCGGGTAACACCCGCAGCCGTACGCGACACGAAGATCTGCCCAAACCCCGGCTGCTTCAGCATCTCGGCCAGCGCACCGCGCTCATCCACCGAGGTCGAGAGCCGGTAGGCAAAGTCCTCCGGAGGTAGATGGGAGAGGTACGTCGCGTAGAGACGCAGCGTGAGAGGCTCGGCGAAGTCGGGTACCCGAAGCGTCTCGCGCGTACGCGGAAAGGAGAGGATGCGTTCAGCGACCTCCCCCACCCTGGTGTGGAACACAGGCTCCACCTCGCGGAACTCAAAGCCGTGGGGCGGTTCATCCAGACAGCGCAGAAGGTGCTCCACCACCTCGTCGATGTAGACGAGGGAAAGCGGCGCGGCGGGATCGTTGATGGTGAGCTCAAGCCCCCGGGCGGCCTGGTGACAGAAGGTGGCCACCGCAGAGTTATAGAAGGGACGAGCCCACTTGCCGAAGACGTTGGGCAGCCGGGACACGACCGTGGGGGCACCGGAGCGTTCGGACCAGGCCTGCAGCACCTCTTCGGCGTGCCGCTTGCTGATGCCATATGGGTTGTCGAGTGCTGCCTGGGTGGAGGAGCTCAAGACAACAAGAGGTCGCCGGCCTCGTTCGTCGAGAGCCGCGCACAGCTCCCGCATGAAACCGGCGTTGCCTGTCTCGAACTCCTCCGGGCTCTCGGGGCGGTTGACGCCCGCCAAGTGAAAGATGATGTCGGCCTCGTCCAGTGCCTGCGAGAGATCTTCCGGGCGCGAGTCCCTGTCCACCCCCAAGGCGCGAAGATCGTCCCGGCGGGCAAGCACCTCCATGACATGACTGCCGATGAACCCGGCGGCACCGGTGACAAGGGCAGTGCGAGCTAGACTCATGAGACGCCCATTAGTGCTGCCGAAAAAGATGTAGTTGGCTCAGGTTGAACGACGCAAAGCATGCACCGAGCTTAGCATGCGAGAGTAGCGGCGGGCACATTTGGAGGCATCGCACGGTGCCCTCGCATTGCATCAGCACGGGAAAGATTGAGAGGTACAATGTGGGCAGGAGGTGGGACGAGTATGGCTGCGCAACTGAACCTCAACGCAAGAGAACTGGCCGAATTCTGCCAACGGCACTTGGTGGCCGAACTGGCCGTGTTCGGTTCCGCTTTGCGCGATGACTTCGGGCCGGAGAGCGATGTCGACATCCTCATCACGTTTGCACCAGAAGCAGAGGTGTCGCTATTTGACCTGGTCGACATGGCTGACGAGCTTTCTGCCATCATTGGACGCCGGGTCGACCTCGTCCCAAAACAGGGCCTCAAACCCCGCATCCGTCAGTCCGTACTCGAAAGTGCGCACGTTCTCTATGCCGCGGCGTGACGATCTCTACCTGGCTGACATCTTGGAGGCGGCTGCGCGAGTATCGGACGAGACCAAGAAGAGCCATCCCCACATCCCCTGGAGGCAGGCGCGAGGCATGAGGAACCTTCTCGTCCATGCCTACTTTGCTGTTGACTGGGACATAATCTGGAAGACAGCCACGGTATCCGTTCCTCAGCTCCAAGCACAAATCGCCGAGCTTCTCGAGACAGAGTCGGAGGGATAATGGGCCCTCTGGCTCTCGAGCACCCCTCGGTCAGCGCAGCCCCAACCCCACATCCTCCCGGATGAAGTCGAGCGTCAGGAGCAGTTCCGCCATCTCGTCTACGTCCAGCCGGTGGGTGTTGTGGGAGTGGTAGTCCTCCAGGGTGGAGACATCGGTCTCCCCCTCCACGAAGTAGCGGTCGTAGTTGAGGTCGCGGTTGTCGGCCCGCACCCGGAAGTAGCTACCCTGGTCATCGGCACGGCCCATCTCCTCGCGGGTAAGGAGCGTCTCGTACTGCTTCTCGCCATGGCGGGTGCCGATGACACGGATGGGGTTGTCCGCCCCATACACCTGCTTCATGGCGAGCGCCAGCGTTTCGATAGTGGCAGCGGGGGCCTTCTGCACGAAGAGATCGCCCGGCTCCCCATGCTCGTAGGCATAGACCACCAGATCGAGGGCGTCGTCGATGGACATCATGAAGCGGGTCATATGCGGGTCGGTGAGAGTGAGAGGCTTCCCCTGCTTGATCTGCTCGGCAAAGAGCGGTATCACCGAGCCCCGGGAGGCCATCACGTTACCGTAGCGGGTGGCACAGATGGTGAGCCCTTGGTCGGCCGCCACCCGGCTCTTGGCCAAGGCCAGCTTCTCCATCATGGCCTTGGAGATGCCCATGGCGTTGATGGGGTAGGCGGCCTTGTCGGTGGAGAGCACGATCAGGCGCTTGACCCCGGCTTGAAGCGCAGCGTTCATGACGTTCTCCGCCCCCACTGAGTTGGTGAGAAGCGCCTCCATGGGGTAGAACTCACAGGTAGGCACCTGCTTGAGCGCGGCGGCGTGAAAGACGAAATCCACCCCGTGCATGGCGTCGCGTAGCCCTTCCGGCCGGCGGACGTCGCCTATGTAGAACTTGAGCTTGGGGTTGGCGTAGGCGAGGCGCATGTCGTGCTGCTTCTTCTCGTCCCGGCTGAACACACGGATCTCGCTCACCCCGGTTTCGAGGAAGCGGCGCACCACAGCATTACCGAAGGTGCCGGTGCCGCCGGTGATCAGGAGGGTGCGGTCAGAGAACATGCGGGGAGATTACCAGGTGCGCATCATGGCGTGTCACTCCGATCGAGATTGGTGTCGTCAAGTTGAGAGACCAATACCTGGAAATCGTGCTCGCGGATGTATTCGGCGAGTATGAATTGCACCTCGTCGGGATTGTTGCAGATGGCGATGACCAGAGACGCGAGCAACTCGTCGCGGTCCTCGGAGTTCAGCGCTGCAAGCACACGCTGGGCGGCAGCAAGCGGCACAATGCCATCCCCCTCGGTCATCTGTGTGGCCTTCCATTCATGCGAACAAATCCTAGCGCTGGAAACGTTTAGAGACAAGGCCTTGGAGTCGCTGACGTCACCTGCTTCGAGCATGTACATCCTCCAGCATGGCAAGAGTCATTCGGTACTTCTGTTCCGCACTGATCACAGAGGGCGCTGCTGCCTCGCAGGCAGCTACGCGCGCTTGGTAGAAGGCTTGGTCAGTCATGAGCCTGACCAAATGGCCTGACGCCCCCGCAGCGTCAAATGGAGCGAAGAACAGCGCGGCGGGCCCGCAGACCTCTCGGGCTGGCGGTATGGCGGTGGTCACTAGAGGCTTGCGCATGATGATGGACTCGACGTAGGTGGCACTGAAGACCTCAAGGAGTGTGGGCAGGAAGGCGGCGTCGGCTTCTGCGTAGAGCCCCGGGCAGTCCTGAATCCGCTGAGGCCCTAAGTTCACTACCTTGTCGGTAACTCCAAGCCTTTCTGCTTTCCGAGCTATTCCAAGCCAGCCACGCCCTTCGGGAGGAAGGGTCAACTGGAATACGAAACCGTCACGGCCTCTCTTCACGAGCTGAGCGGCAACTTCCGGCACGAGTTCCAAGTTCTTGTGGGGATAATACGCAGAGAGGCAAAGAACCGTGAAGACAGCCCGAGTGCCCCGGCAGTTGAGTGAGTTCCCGTCAGGGCTTCCCACCCAGCGCTGCTCAAGGAATACGGGGTGGGGGCAGTTAGGAATGACATAGGTGCGACCCGGGTCAATCCGTAGCTTGGATGCGAGCCTAGTTGTTCCGGCCTCGCTCTCCATCCAGTAGTACCAGGACCTTGAAAGCTTGGATCTGCGATAGAGGTTGTTGGCATAGACAAGTGGCCTCATGGCAACGGGCACGGTCGCCCATGCTGCTCCCCCACCAAATACTACCCATGGGACAGCGAAACCGCACACATGAGTGGACCTGGGGGACCAATAGGGAGGACCAAGAATAGTGAACGTCAAATCAGGCGTAAAGACGTGCGCTAGATTATCCAATTGAACGCGGGTCTTGCGAGCTGCCAACGGCCGGCGGGGATGCATATCGACCACACGGATACGTTCGTCGTCAACCGCTTCACTTGGCAGGTTGTCGAGGACGGCTGATGAGACCACAAACAGCCAATCGTGAGTCTCACTGCGAAGAGCGTTGGAGATGAACCCGCTCGCGACTTGGACGCCGCCGCCGGAGCGAAGAGTAGATGCGTTAAGTAGAATTCGCATGGTATGCAATCATAACAACGGGAAGACGCGGGACCCAAGGGCGGGCACAATAATATGGGAGATATGAGCCACAATCCACAAGGTGAACCGCCCCGGGTTCATTGGAGACTCAGTGGTTTGAGTGCTGTCTCTTCATCCTTAGCAGTCTGACGATAGTACTCTTCCTCGAACTGTGCCGGAGGAACATAGCCGAGTGGTTCCAGGAGCCGGCGGTGATTGAACCAGTCCACCCACTCCAAGGTGGCGAACTCCACGGCATCCAGGTTCTTCCAGGAGCCGCGCTTGCGGATGACCTCAGTCTTGAAGAGGCCGATGACGGATTCGGCCAGGGCGTTCTCATAGCTGTCTCCCCGAGACCCCACCGAGGTCACGGCCCCAGCTTTGGCCAGCCGTTCCGTGTAGCGGATGGAGAGATGCTGGCCACCGCGGTCACTATGGCGAATGAGCCCCTCAACCTCCCCCTGACGCTGCCACAGCGCCATCTCCAGGGCATCGAGAGCCAGATCAGTACGCAGATAGGTGGCGGTCTGCCAGCCCAGGATGCGCCGCGAGAAGACGTCGATCACGAAGGCCACGTAGGTGACACCCGACCAGGTGGCGACATAGGTGAGGTCCGATACCCACAAACGGTTGGGAGCGGTGGCGGAGAAGCGACGTTCCACGAGATCAGCGGGCTGAGGGGCGGCCTCATCGGTGATGGTGCTGAAGTGGCGCTTGCCCCGCACCACCACCGCGCAGACCCGCTCTGCGCATGAGCCGCTCCACGGTGCAGCGGGCCACGAAGATGCCCTCTCGTTTCAGCTGCCGCCAGACCTTGCGGACGCCGTAGACGCCGCAGTTGTCTTCGTAGATGTCCCGGGTCTTCTAGGCGAGCTTTTCATCACGCACGCTTCGAGCCGAGGGTGGACGCGACCTGGCGGCGTAGTAGGTGGAGGGGGCGATCGGCAGATGAGCGCAGATCGGCTCGACCCCGAAGGTGTGACGATGCGTGTCGATGAAGGCGGTCATTTCTTCTGTTTGCGGTCGAGCTCCGCTCCGAAGAAAGCCGCGGCTGCTTTCAGAATCTCATTGGCCCGGCGCAGCTCGCGGTTCTCGCGCTCCAGTTCCTTCACGCGCTCGCGCTCGTCGCTGGTGACTCCCGGGCGGCGACCCTGGTCCACTTCGGCCTTGCGCACCCAGAGGCGCAAGGTCTCTGCGCTCATGCCGAGCTTCCCGGCGATGGAGGTGATGGCCGCCCACTGGGAGTCATACTCACTCCCATGGTCGAAGACCATCCGCACCGCCCGCTCCTTCACTTCAGCTGGATACCTCGTTCGTCTGTCCATGACCCCATCCTCTCAAAGATGAGAGCCTCCAGGAAAGACGGGGCGGTTCACGATCGATTCGACATATATGGCACTGAATGTCTCTACCAACCGCACACATGCTTGGATCTGGGAGACCAGTATGGAGGCCCAATAACGGTGAAGGTCAAATCTGGCGAAAAGGCATGCTCCATCTCATCCATTACAGCGCGCCCCTTGCGGGCCCGCAAGGGGCGGCGGGGCTACATGTCGACACGATGGACACGTTCGTCCGTAGCGGCCCCGGTTGGCAGATTATCGAGCACAGCTGATGACACCATAAATGGCCATTCGTGAGTGTCGTCGAGAAGGGCGCTGGAGATCAAACCGCTTGCGACTTGGACACCGCCGCCGATTCGGAGTGCGGTAGCATTGATCAAGAAACGGGTCAATCTTCTTCCCTCACCTTTGCGCTGTGCATTTTCAGGCCTCTAACAAAGGGCTGATTGGGCACGACAGTGGGGCTCCAACCCGGCAATCCTACACAAGTATCGGGCTGGTCCACCGGATAGTGTTTCCCGCTACTCATGGCCAAGCAATGGAAGTCAGCCGAAAGAAGGCCGACAGCCAAGGCCCAGAACTCTCCTTGGCCAAGAATGCTGCCGGAGAACATGGAACCCAGGCCCCACTGCACGGCCAATACCCCAACCCAAGCGTGGGCCCACCCGAACCGCAAGGCACGCGCGGTTTTCCACCCCACCGATATCCACACGAGACCGTACAACAGGCCTCCAAATAACCCAACAGCCATGAGGGTCTCGACGAAGCTATTGTGGGGATGATAGCGAGAATTGGTCTCCACTATCGCGCTTCCAATGATTGGACTCGCCATGAATTGAGATAATCCGCCTTGGGCTTGGTCGATGCGCAGTTCCGAATTGATATCAGTACCGATAATCTCCAACCTTTCGACAGGACCAAACTCAGTGAATCTTTCTACGAGCACTATTGTACCAGTGAGAATAAGAAGTAATAGACAACTCAGTACTATTGCAGTCAGCCTTCGTGTTCTCCTTCGTAACATATAAAAAAACATAACTATTACCATTGTAACTACAAAAGATATTATAGGACCCCTTGACGCTGACATACTAAGGATTGTGACTGCAAAAATGAAAGTAACTAAAAAAATTGTTCTCCATAAAACCTTTCTCTGACGCTCAAGTAAAAACAGAAGTGCCAAAAGGGCCAGTGAAGCCGAGTAGTGTCCTACGGATATCGCATTGAAGGTCATGGGTTGCATTCGCACTGCCCATCCAATACTTTGCATATATGCTTCTGATACGAAAACAAACAATGATACAGAAAGCAAGAGGGCAACGAAGACAAACCCTTGGGCTCTTCTTAAGACAGAGTTTGGTGCCAAAGAAAGAAAACCCAGTGCCGGGATTAGTGAAACTCCCAAGCCCAAATAAAAAAACACCCAGGGCTCCCACACTGTATCCAATTCTCTTATCCATATGTCGTAGGTAGTTCTCAGAAGAAGTGCGAACCAAAGGGTGGCCACGGCGATGAGCACCGGACTGCCACATAGGCCGGTCCCAGCCCGCACAAGGCCCAATGCGAACAGGGCCAGGGAAATCGAGGCAACAATCACGCGGAGTGCCATCACGGCGGGCTTGTAGTCCAGCCCGAGAACCGGCGGCAAGACAAACGCGAGACCTGGCCCAGCTAATACAGAAGCATACAGAATCGGCAAGAAAAGCTTCTGGAGCTTCTCAGAACTGCGCTTGGAAGTGAAGACGGTGCTGTGAATGACTTGGCGGAACTTAACCCCCTTAACCGGCCACGTCCCTGGCACGTTGGTAGTCAGCCAAGCGCTCCACAGCCAGCCGCGTCCACCCGTACCTCAGTCTGACTCTTTCCGAGCCACGTTTGGGAAGCCCCTGGCGGTGCTCAGAATACTGTGCTAACTCGCGCAGCGCAGCGCAAAGACTATCTAGCAAACCCTCTGTATACCCGAGCACAACGATTCGGATACTTGTCCTGCCGAACCTGGCTGCGCAGTGATGCTCAAGCAAGTCTTCATTGGCCTTACCAGCAAAATCAAGGCGAGGAATCGATTGAGCAAGGGGGCGATAGTCCATTCAGTCTATTCTTCCTCCGCTGACCACAGCGCATGTCTTGTGATTCTTGATACGTAGCGGCAAGCCGCCAGTACACGATACCCGAAAGAATGTAGACGATTCACATGGCCGCAGTCATGGTACCCACTGCTGTCACAGAACTGGCTCCAAGAGCCCAAGAACGAGCCGACTAAGGCCACAAGACGTAGCGCGCATCTAGTGCAGACTGCAGTTCCTGTCCTTCTATGATGCTAACAATAGCCGAGACCGGAGAGGTAAGCAACTGTGCTGTAACGGAGACCGAAATGGAGTTGCCCCGTTTCCGTTGACTGTTTTTGGTTAGACCTGCACAGTCTCGATGCAATTCTCCTTGAGCATCTTCTCGTATTCGATCGGAGAACCGTAGCCGAGCGCTGAATGCCGGCGCTGGGGATTGTAGAGGGTCTCTATGTGGCTGAAGACCGCCAGCCGGGCCTCGTCTCTCGTTTTGAATGTGTGCCGTTTGAGCCATTCGTTCTTGATGGTCGCCATGAAGCTCTCGCAGGCGGCGTTGTCATACGCGTCCCCGCGGGACTCCATTGAGGCGAGGATGCCGCAATCCCTGAGCGGCGGCCGAAGG
>Ga0351900_1138_pt1 | contig 19542 bp, 17 predicted proteins | sample BONcelHT113001D3_FD_205827 | JGI IMG/M metagenome (GOLD analysis project Ga0351900, IMG submission 205827) | Enriched cells from coal bed in the Powder River Basin, Montana, United States - BONCAT cells T11 rep1 HSBNCT.T11.300.1.D3 ...
TTAAATACCAATGGATTATATCCGGGAACATAAAAGAGGCATTATCGGAACTGCTGTTTTTCACATAGTTGTTCTGCTATTGCTTATTTTGATGGGTTTCTTTACCCCGCTTCCGCTTCCCGGTGAAGAAGGCATTCTTGTAAACTTTGGAACCAGCGATAATGGTTTTGGAAGTATTGAACCAAGTCCGGCCAGGAGTGAGCCTGCACCTGTTCAACAGGAAGAAAAAGAGATACCTCCGCCACCGGCTGCAGCAGCACAAGCCAGACCCACTGTGGCGAAAGAGGTTGCCATGACCCAGGATTATGAACAAACTGCAGCTATTGATGCAGCCGAAAATAAAAAACGCCAGGAAGAAAAGAAACGTCAGGATTTACTGGAAGAACAACGTCTGGCCCAGGCACGCGAAGCCGAAAGAATTAAAAATGCCGAGGCTGAAAGAGTTAGAAAGGCAGAGGCAGAGAAAAAGGCAAAGGAAGATGCTGATAGGAAGGCAAAGGAAGAACAGCAACGCAGAGTTAATGAAATAAACAGTCGCGCCCAGGGCGCATTTGCCAGCACCGGCGATGGAGCCGGTGGAAAAGGAACCGGCTATGGGAAAAGCCAGGGTCAAACATTCCCGGGTGGAAATCAGGGAGTACCAACCGGCGATCCCAATGCAAACAACTACGGACAGGGAGGAAGTGGCAGTGGTAGTCAGGGCTCGGGCGTTTCGTTCAGCTTATCCGGCAGAACTTCAGCTTCACTCCCAAAACCCAAATATCCGGGTGACGACCAGGGTATGGTTGTAGTTAAAATTACAGTCGATAAATATGGAAATGTAACTGCTGCTGAGCCAGGAATGCAAGGCAGTACCATTATGAATCAAAAATTCTGGGAGGAAGCGAAACAAGCTGCATTAAAAGCCAAATTCAACCCCGACAACAATGCACCTGCATTTCAAACAGGTTCAATTACCTATCGCTTTGTCCTTGACTGACTAAAAAATCATGGCATTTCTCACAAAAGACAAATTATTCAGCAAAAAGTGGTTTACCGATTATTTGCTAATCATCATTGGATCGTTTATCCTGGCTGCAGGCTTCGTTTTTTTTATCACACCGCATAAAATAGTTCCCGGCGGTGTTTACGGGATTGCTATTGTGGTTCATTACATGACAGAGGGCGTTTTTTCTTTTTGGCCCGATGGCTTTCCAATTGGACTTTTCGGTTTGATTTTAAATATACCTCTTACTATTGCAGGCATTAAAATTTTAGGGCCAAAGTTTGGCGTTAAAACCATTGTTGGATTTGTTCTTACCTCGATTTTTATTGATGGAATAACATTCTTACGCGAAGATGGAAATGCCGCGCTGGTTGATGATATCTTGTTGTCGTGCGTTTTTGGCGGTGTACTGATAGGTTTTGGGTTAGGACTGATTTTTAAATCGCGGGCCACATCGGGAGGTTCAGATATTATTGCCATGATCATCGCCAAATACACAAAACTGCAGTTGGGCAAACTGATGATTTATGTTGATTCAACCATTGTTCTGCTGGGGTTGTTTGCTTTTCACGACTGGCATATTCCGCTGTATTCGTGGGTGGTTATTTACATTACCGGCAGGGCGATTGATATAACCATTGAAGGAGCAGATTACAATAAGGCGCTTTTAATCATTTCAAACAAGCACCTGGAGATCAGACATAAACTGCTTTATGATTTGGAACGCGGCGGAACCTATTTAAAAGGCGAGGGTATGTTTACCGGCGAAGAAAAACAGATTATTTACACCGTGGTCAGTCGCCGTGAAGTAGCTATTTTGGAGGAGTTTATCAGTAAAATAGATCCCGATGCCTTTATTACAATTATGGATGCCAAGGAAATTCTGGGAGAAGGTTTTCAGAATTTAAACACTAAAATTAACGGAAGTTAATAAAACCGGGTTATATCATTTTACAATCATTTCAATTTTGTAAATTTGACCGTGTTCAGATAAGTCAAAATCGGTCATGAAAAGTAAATCTCTGATTTTAACGTTTGGTGTAATAATTTTGTTTTTGCAGGCAAATGCACAGTCGGTTGGCGTGGTTTTAAGCGGCGGCGGTGCAAAAGGAATGGCCCATATTGGTGTGCTCAGGGTTCTCGAGGAAAACAACATTCCCATCGATTACATTGCCGGAACATCAATCGGTGCAATTATTGGCGGGTTGTATGCCGCCGGTTACTCCACCCTGGAAATGGAAGAATTATTCAAATCCGATGATTTCTATTTCTGGTCAACCGGAAAAATTCAGAAAGATTACCGCTATTATTTTAAAATGCCTGAGGAAAATCCTGCATGGATTGATATACGGGTGGATAAACGTGACGATAAGTTAAAACTACTGCCTCCGACCAATTTAATTCCTGAAGAACAAATGGACTTTGCTTTTATGGAATTGCTGGCAGCAACAAATGCAGCATGTAAATACAATTTCGACAGCCTGATGGTGCCATTTTTTTGTGTTGCAACCGATGTTAACAGAAGTGAACCGGTTATATTAAGGTCAGGAGATTTGGGCGCTGCAATCCGCGCTTCAATGACCGTTCCGCTCTATTTTAAACCCATTACAATTGATGGCGCTTTGCTTTTCGATGGTGGCATTGTAAATAATTTCCCGCATGATGTTATGAAAGAGATTTTTAACCCTGATATTATTATCGGTCATAAAGTTGCCAACGATCCAAAAGAAGCGGTTGCTGATGATTTAATGCGTCAGATTTCGAATATGGTTATGAGGCCAACGAATTTTGAGATTGCCGAAAAAAAAGGAATTGTGCTTGAAACTGATCTTAAAAATGTTGGTTTGCTCGATTTTAACAAGATTGATTTGGCAATGGTTGGAGGAATGAGAACCACTTACAACTCAATTGACAGCATCAGGAGATTGGTTCAACGAAGAGTTACACAGGAATCGGTAAACGAAAAAAGAAAGAAATTCAATGTTAAAAAACCTGAGTTATATTTCCAGAATATTCAGGTTGAAGGAGTTACCGATCCAATGCAGCGAAAATACATTATCCAGTCGATTAAAGGCAATTACGATGTAATAACATTGTCGTCGCTGAAACAGGAATATTTTAAACTAATCGCCGACGAGCACATAAAGTCGATTATGCCAATTTCGAGATATAACAAGGAAACGGGTTATTATGATTTGCATTTAAAAGTGGAACCACAGAAAAAACTGGAAGTCAAAGTTGGCGGCAATATTTCGACCAAACCAATTAACCAGGGATTTGCGAGTTTTAATTACCGTACTTACAAAAGCCGGGCGTATTCCTTAAATTCAAATATCTATTTCGGGCGGTTTTACAGTTCGTTTAAATTAGGCGCCCGGATTGATTATCCTACCTCGCTTCCTTTTTATCTCGAGGGTTATTCAACTTTTAACCGTTGGGATTTCTTTACCTCAAGTTCTGAACTTTTCTTCGAAGATGTGCGGCCGCCGTTTATCATTCAAAATGAAAACAATACGCGGTTTGAGTCGGGATTTCCATTAAAATTGCACAGCAAGGTTTATGGAGGAATTGCCTATTCAAACAGCATCGACCAGTATTATCAAACCGATGTTTTTAACAAAAGTGATGAGCCCGATAAAACAAATTTTTCAGCTTTCTCAACAGTTATCGGTATTGAAAACAACTCTTTAAACTACAAACAATTCCCATCTGAAGGGGCATTCCGTTTTTTTACGGTGAAATTTATTACCGGTAAAGAAACCCTTACTCCCGGAACCACTTCATCGAATAACACACCAGTTTCGAATAGAAATCACAGCTATTTTCTGATGCAGGCACATACCTCGCGCTTTTTTAATTTCGGGAGCAAATTCACGCTTGGTTTAAAGGGCGAAGCGGTTTTCAGCAACAAGGATTTGTTTAGCAACTACCAGTCAACAGAACTGTCAGGTCCGGGTTTCTATCCTACTCCTCACAGTAAATCGCTGTATATTGAGAATTTTCACTCCAACAATTATTTTGCGGGAGGGTTAAATACCATTTACCACTTAAACTCGTCATTGAATTTACGACTTGAAGGTTACGGTTTTGTGCCTGTAAATGAAATACTTCCTGAAAATTTCGAAAATCCGGCACAAACATCATTTATAAAAAACTACTACTTGCAGGGACTGGCTGCACTGGTGTATCAAACCGGTGTGGGGCCGCTGAGTTTATCGCTCAATTATTACGAAAAGAAAGACACTCAATGGTATTTTTTACTCAGTTTTGGCTATATCATGTTTAACAGGAGGGGATTTTAATTCTGCTTTTTCCGGTAACACTTCACCCAGTCGATTTCTAAACCTGCCGGCAATTGCGACCCGGGAACATCATTTACAACAATACTCGATGCATTTAAATGAAGTTTGGTATTCATTTCAGGGCTTTGAACGGTTACAATTTCGGTTTCGTTAATTTTCCATGTAAAATTATTTCCCTGTTTCACAACTGTAAAAATGTACCACGCCCCCTTTTTCAGGTTCGAAATATCCATACCGTTCACGTTTGCTTTGCCTGAATTTACAGTTAGAACGCCAAGCCGGTTCTTATTTCCCATTTCGAGCAGGTTGACCCGCGGAATATTCTGTTCGCCAGCCAAATAAAACGAACTGACAATTTGCCGGACAGGGTCAAATTTTATTTTGGCCTCAAAAATTCCGTCTTCCAGCCAGCAACTTTTCCACGATGAAATAATACCTGAAGTATAATCCATTTCCACAGGAATAAAACCTGCCGGCATTTTCCAGACTTTGCCTGTGGCTTTTTCCTTTCTGACTTCGATGCTTAATTTGCCATTCATTTTAAGGTTCTTACCCTGGGTAAAAACGTAGTTATCGCCAACCACCGAATAATTGTCGCCCAACATTTTATCGGCTATATAACCCGCAGTTGCCCATTTTTCGACATCTAACTGAGGTTTTAAAAAGTCGTCTTCAAATACCACTTCCCAATCTTTTAAAAAGTCAAAAACCGGGGTGCCCTTGTATTTGAAGTATTTTACAATGTGCGGCAGTTTCTTCATCGCAAGATATTCGTTCTGACGGGCAAACTCTTCGGTTTTTTCCCACTTCTTTTTATCTTCCAAATATGATTTTCTTTCCTTGAATTCTTTTGATGCAATCAGTTCTTCCAATTCATTATATCGCTTTAAATCAAAAGATTCGGCAATATCGAGATAATTTTTGTACAACGAGGATTTTTCGAAACCAAGAAAAAATCTGATATCCTGATCGGAACTCAACTGTTTAAACCTGATGTACTTTTTATTGGCATCACTTTTTTCAAACTTTTTGTTGTCCTTTAAAAAGGCTACCTGCTTTATAAAGTTATCGCTTTCAACCAATTCTTTTAGTTCATAATACCTATTTAAGTCATGACTATCAACAGTTTCCCGGTAAAGCTTGAGTTTTTTCGATTTCTCGAATTTGAAATATGACCTTATTTCCCGATCGCGCTTTAAACTTTTATACTCTTTTAGTTTCGGTTTGTCTTTCCCGGGCATATTTTCGAGTTGAACAAAGTTTTTCAGCTTCTCCGATTGCCCGAATATTTCGTGCTTTTTGAGTAAATCTGATTTATCCAGTTCTTTAAACGCTTTAATACCAGCCGATTTTTCAAGTTTCTTAAATTCAATCCAATGTCTTTCTTCAACCGATCCCTTAAAAACCTGACCTAAAATCTCCTTTTTATCTTTGTCGAACTGCCCTTCTTTCACATATTCAAGAAGTTGATAATATTCAGCCAGTTTTTCAGATGATTTAATTTTTTTAAACCTTTCAAGTTCAGATGAACCGGCAATTTTGAAATAATTCTTTATGGTCTTTTTTTTCTTTAATCCTTCATATTCCTTTAACTGATTATACTCTTTGCTGCCTTTAAATTGCAGCGCTTCAATCTCAGTTTTTTTCTTTTTAAACTCTTCCGAATTGATTTCCTTTTCCAATTCCAGATATTTTTTTAACTCGTCCGAGCTATCAACTTTTTGAAATTCGAAGAAATCATCCTGAAGTATTTTACGCTGCTTTTCAACAGTTTCCACCGGTTTTAATTTCCCTAACAACTGAAGTGTGAAAATCTTAAATGACATAAATCTGCGTTTAGTTTTTTTGATTTTCAAAAATAAAAATTAAACCCATTAATTTCTAATTTTAACTGTTTTCATTTCCAATATTATTATTTCAGTGTTTCACCAAATTTGGGTTTTAAACAAATTCCTGCACATTTTTGGGGTTGCCTGAACTTAACTGTTTATATTTTCCCATACGTAGAATTGCCTATTTATCTAATTTTGAATAGTTTTGGACTGAAGAAATATAATACAGATGATTCAACATTCGGAACTTATTATAAATAACGACGGTTCAATTTTTCATTTGCATCTGAAACCGGAACAAATTTCGGATAATATTATTCTTGTTGGCGATCCCGGCAGGGTTGATACAGTGGCGTCATACTTTGAAAAAATTGATTTTACTTCTCAAAACCGTGAATTTAAATCCATTACAGGCAGGTTTAACGGGAAACGAATCACTGTAATTTCAACCGGTATTGGAACCGATAATATTGATATTGTTTTAAATGAACTGGATGCACTGGCCAATATTGATTTGGAAACGCGTACAATTAAAGCAGAACACAAGTCGCTGAACATTGTCAGAATTGGCACTTCGGGCGGGCTGCAAACCGATTTGCCTGTAAATTCGTTTGTTGTTTCTGAAAAATCAATCGGGTTCGACGGGATGCTGAATTTTTATGCCAACCGCGAAAAACACTGCGATATTGAATTTGAAAAGGCATTTAAGGAGTTTACCAACTGGAATGAATCGTTACCCACTTTTTATGTTGTCGATTCGTCTGAAAAACTGAGTTCGAAATTTGGTGACAATATTTTTACACATGGCGTAACCATATCGGCGCCGGGATTTTACGGCCCGCAGGGACGAGTGCTCCGGTTACCGCTTGCGTATCCCGATTTGAACATGCAAATTGAGAAATTTCGCTTTAAACATTATAAAATCACCAATTTCGAAATGGAAAGCTCAGCTATTTATGGCCTTTCGAAAATGCTTGGCCACGAAGCGCTGACAATTTGTTTAATAATTGCCAACCGGGTTGTTTTAACCGCCAACGAAAATTACAGGGATGAAATGAAAAAACTGATCCGAATTGTACTGGAACGTTTAACAACTGTTTAAAAATGAATCGCAAACTGGATGCTTTGATTGATTTGCTCGATGACCCCGATTTAACTGTTTTTGAGTTGGTTCAGGATGAATTATTAAAGGAAACTGATAAAATTATACCCGCGCTTGAAAAAAAATGGGAATCAATTTTCGATGGCGATTGCCAGGAAAGAATTGAAAATATCATTCAAAACCTTCAGTTTAAGGAAACAGCGCGAATGCTTCAGGAATGGCTGGTAACAGATTCTGACGACCGTGATCTTTTAACTGGCTTTCTCATTATCGACCGTTTTCAGTACCCCGACTTGAATCAGCTAAATATCCAGGCCAAACTCGAAAACATCAGAAAAAAGATTTGGCTTGAATTAAACAACTCGCTGACTTTACTCGAAAAAACAACCATTCTGAATCATTTCCTGTTCAATATCAACGAATTTTCAATCAATTTTAAAAATATACATTCGCCCCAAAACTGCTTTTTAAACCAACTGCTCGATACAAAAAAGGGAAATCCGGTTTCGTTGGGGATTTTTTACACCATCATCGCGCGCCAACTCGAACTGCCTGCCCAGTTTATCAACTTTCCTAAAAATCCGCTGGTGGCAATAGTTGATGCAAAGCTGGCGCGTAAAGTGCATGGAAACAATGCGAAATCTGATGTCCTGTTCTACATTAATCCCTCAAATAAAGGCTCAATTACCAGCATCAAAGAGATTGAATACCATTTGAGAACCAACAATTATCAGCCTGTTCATCAATATACTGAGCCGAAATCGGATATATATTTTATCAAATTGCTGATTGAATCGCTTGAATTATCTTACCACTCGGTGAATTTTATTGATAAAAAAGAGCGCATTAGCAAGTTACTCCAACTTTTTTAGGCTAATAACGAGGATCAATTTATACTATTCAAGAAAACCTTATTCTACTTTCTTAAACCTTAGTAGCCAATAGTTTATAAAAAATATTAACCTTATTTACCTTATTTCTGTGAAAATAAAATATGATGATTTAAATAGCAAATGTATTCTTAAAAGGTACATCTGGAAATTCATCTTTAATTGAAAACTGTGATACATTGCAAATAAGGTTAATAAGGTTGGAATGAGTTCTTTATCATTGTCTACTAAGGTTAAAAAACAACGATAAATAAGGTTTAAATATGACTTTATTATTTTTAACAAGACAAAAAAGAAGCCTTTCAAACCAAGAGTTATCCGGTGAAAGGCTTCAATATTAAATTCGGTCTGTTCTATTTTGCGTAGCTAACAGCGCGTGTTTCCCTGATTACAGTTATTTTTATTTGTCCCGGATAAGTCATTTCATCCTGTATTCTTTTTGAAATATCGTATGATAACTGTTCTGTATCCTGGTCGCTCAGTTTATCGGCGCCAACAATTACCCGAAGTTCGCGTCCGGCCTGGATGGCGTAAGTTTTCATCACACCGGGGTACGAAAGCGCCAGATCTTCGAGGTCTTTCAACCTTTTGATGTACGACTCCACAATTTCGCGGCGGGCTCCCGGTCTTGCGCCCGAAATGGCGTCGCAAACCTGAATGATCGGAGCCAGTAAAGTTTGCATTTCAACTTCGTCGTGGTGAGCGCCAATGGCATTGCAAATGTCTGGTTTTTCCTTGTATTTCTCGGCCAGTTTCATACCCAGAATTGCATGCGGTAATTCCGGTTCATCATCCGGAACTTTACCAATATCATGGAGCAAACCGGCACGTTTGGCTTTCTTCACATTCAAACCCAGTTCGGCAGCCATAATTGCCGATAAGTTGGCTACTTCGCGCGAGTGCTGCAACAGATTTTGTCCGTATGATGAGCGGTATTTCATTTTTCCAATCAACCTGATTAACTCGGGGTGTAAGCCGTGAACACCAAGATCGATGGTTGTCCGTTTTCCGGTTTCAATAATTTCCTCTTCAATCTGCTTTTTCACTTTGCTAACCACCTCTTCGATGCGTGCCGGGTGAATTCTGCCATCGGTTACCAACTGGTGCAGCGCGAGCCTTGCAATTTCGCGGCGTACCGGGTCGAATGCCGAAAGCACAATGGCTTCGGGTGTGTCGTCAACAACAATTTCAACACCTGTGGCAGCTTCAAGCGCACGGATGTTTCTTCCTTCACGGCCAATAATTCGGCCTTTAATTTCGTCGCTTTCAATATGAAAAATTGTAACAGCATTCTCGATGGCGGTTTCGGTAGCCACCCGCTGTATGGATTTTACCACAATCTTTTTGGCTTCCTTGTTTGCGGTAAGTTTGGCTTCTTCCATAATTTCGTTGATGTAAGAGATAGCTTCCGATTTGGCTTCTTCCTGCAACGATTCCACCAGTTGAGCCTTTGCCTCTTCGGCTGATAAACCCGAAATTTGTTCCAGTTTATCGAGGTGCTGACGGTGCATTTTTTCGAGTTCTTCGCTTTTATTTTCAACCCTTTGTAACTGAGCCGTTAAGTTCTCTTTAATGATTTCAACTTCTCTTTTGCTGATTTCATATTCCTTAACCTTTTTCTGTAACTCATCGCGGCGCTGGTTTAACTGGCTGTCTTTCTGTTTCAACCGGTTATCAAACTCATTGAGGTCGGCGCTTTTTTCAATAATGTATTTTTCATGGTCCGCCTTCAGTTGTAAAAACTTCTCCTTCGCCTGTAAAATTTTATCCTTTTTAATCACCTCGCCTTCGGCCTGGGCTTCTGAAACAATTCGCATTTTTTTGGTATTCAGCGCTTTATTCCAAATTACATAGGCCAAAGCACCGCCGCCAAAAAAGCCGGCTGCAAAACCTATCAATAATTCTATCATACTCATTTTTATTTTTTTAATCTATTAATAAAAAAACCCGTAAAAAGCAATGCAAAACACACTATTGCAGCACTTTATACGGGTATCGATAAATATATTCTCGTTTACCAACTAATCTACTTCTTTCTTTTTTCTTTCAAAAAATCAGAAATATCGTCGTTTAAGTTTTTTAGTTCTTCAATGAAAAGAGTTTTGTCGTTGCGATACTCCAGCTCTGTGTTGCTTAAAGCAATTTGAAATGCTGCCATCGCTATAATATCTTTTGAGTCCTGTTCACTAAACTGTTCGCGGTACTTGCGTACAATTTCGTTTACTTTTTTTTGCAGCCGTTCTGTATCTCTCCTCATCTTCAAAATTGATGGTTAAAGGGTAACTTTTCCCATCAATATTAATATTTATTCTAAGTTTCTTCTTATCCACCAGCCATTACTTATTGAGTAATGCAATACACTTGTCAATTTCCCGTATTAATTTATTTATTTTTTGTTTGGCTTCCCTGTTCTCATCGACACCCGATAAAATGTGGGTTGCCAAACGCAATTGTTCAATTTTCTGATTGAGTCCCAACTTTTCCTTCTTTAACAATTCAATCTCGTGTTTTAAGTTTAACACATTCTTCTCCAGCATCTTTTTTTCGTCTTCAGCAACTGCAAACGCTTCAAAAAACTGCTGTACATTAACTTTTAAATTATTCAGAAGGATTTGCTCTTCCTCAGTCATCGTAGCTGCATTTCACGGGCAAAGTTAATATTTTTAGCCTATTGTAAAAGGTTTTCAAAAATATTGAACGAAATATTACAAACACTCGTCTGTTAAATAAACGGGAAAAGTTAAATTTACCCGCTATTCAAAATAAAGCAGGACAATTATGAAGAAGTTTTTTTTGTTACAGGCAATGGTTTTTGCTTCGTTTATTGTTAACGCCCAGGAGATTTATTATGCCGACCCGGTTAAAATTCCAATTCTTTTAAGTGGAAGTTTCGGTGAATTACGCAACAATCATTTCCACTCGGGTATCGACATAAAAACACAGGGAAGGATTGGTATCCCGGTTTTCGCGGTTGCCGATGGGTATATTACACGCATTTCGGTATCGCCTTCCGGTTATGGAAATGTAATTTATATGAACCACGACAACGGAACGACATCAGTTTATGGGCATTTAGACCAGTTCAGGCCCGATATTCAGAGTTATATCAGGAATATTCAGTACGAACGGAAATCATTTCAGGTCGATGTTCCGGTTTTGCCCGGTATTTTTCCGGTGGCAAAAAATGAAAGATTTGCGTTAAGCGGCAATTCAGGAAGTTCCGAAGGCCCTCACCTGCATTTCGAATTGAGGAACACAAGAACAGAAGATCCGGTTAATCCCCTTAAACTGGGTTTTTATTTTATTAAAGACAATACGCCGCCAACCATTTATTCAGTTCAGATTACACCGCTTTCTCAGGAATCGCATGTAAACTTCAGCAATAAAAAAGTGGTTTTTGACGTGGAGTTGGTTGACGGAAAATACCGGATTAAAAATAATCAAGTTATTCCGGTTTACGGCCAAATTGGGTTTGCAATTGAGGCCAATGATTTTGTGGATGGTTCGGGCAACAAATGCGGAATTAATTCGATGGAACTGACTATTAACGGTATTGTTTACTCGGTATTCGAAATCAACAGTTTTTCGTTTACCGAATCAAGGTATATCAATAGTTACATTGATTTTGAAGAGTTTACAACCACAGGGCGGAGGTTTCAGAAAACATTTGTTGAACCTTGCAGTAAACTCCGGAATTTTGACTTTACAGAAAATAATGGAATTTTCGACCCCGGTTTCGAGGGAGTGCATCCGGTTAAAATAGTACTGAAAGATTCGAAAGGAAACAGCGCAACGCTTGAGTTTTCGATAGAAGGCAAATACCGCGAGATGCCATCCGTAAAAGAAGATTTTACTTCAGTTTTTGTGTGTGGTCAACCCAACCTGATGAAAACTGATGAATTCAGCATTGAACTTCCTGAAGATGCATTGTATAAAAACCTTTTGTTTCAATACCAGGTAAAAGAAGCTGCAAAAGGGTATTTTTCAGCGGTTCATCAAATTCACAACAAAACTGTTCCGTTGCACAAAAGCGCTACAGTTTCGATAAAAACAAAAGATTTGCCCGAATCGCTGGCACAAAAAGCATTGCTGGTGAATATTAATCCTGACAACGGGAAATTTACCTCAGCAGGAGGGAAGTATGAAAACGGCTGGATTACTGCTGATATAAGGACTTTCGGAAATTATGCAGTTCGGGTTGATACAGTTCCGCCAACCATTTTACCACTCAGTATCGCCAATAAAACAACACTTACCGAACCCGACAAAATCAGGTTTGAAATCAAAGACGACCTGGCGGGAATTGGAACAATCGAAGGTTTAATTGACGGAAAATGGGCACTGTTTGAATATGATGCAAAAAACAACCTGATTACCCATTATTTTGATGCTGAACGTTTTGAGATGAACAAGCAACAAAATTTTAAACTCACGGTAACTGATAACCGGGGAAACAGTTCAGTTTATGAAGCCACTTTCTACAAATAGCATCAAAGCAGTCGGGTTGATGTCGGGCACTTCACTCGATGGTTTGGATTTGGTGGCTGTCGGATTTTGGAAGATGGACGAAAAATGGCATTTTCATATCGAAGCGGCTAAAACTATTGAATATTCTGCTGAATGGAAAAACAGGCTGAAAAATGCACCGGAATTTTCAGGATTGGAATTAATTCAATTGCATACCGAATACGGCCGGTTTTTAGGGACTGAAACAAAAAAGTTTATAAAGAAAACCGGAATCAAACCAGAACTCATTTCTTCGCACGGCCACACCATTTTTCACCAGCCCGAAAAAGGATTTACTTTTCAGGCGGGCAGTGGTTTTGAAATTGCCGTGGTTACAGGAATTACCACAGTTGCCGATTTCCGTTCGAGTGATGTTTCGCTGGGCGGACAAGGTGCCCCACTAGTCCCGGTGGGCGATTGGCTTTTATTTTCTGAATACGAATATTGCCTGAACCTGGGCGGCTTCGCCAACATTTCGTTTGAAAAAGGCGGGAAACGGATTGCTTTTGACATTTGTCCGGTGAATATTGTACTCAACCATTTTGCCGAAAAACAGGGATTTAGCTTTGACAAAAATGGAGAACTTGGCCGAAAAGGGAAAGTAAATACCGAACTGCTAAGAAAACTCAATCAACTGGATTTTTACCATAATTCACCACCAAAATCGCTGGGGAGAGAGTGGGTGGAACAGGTTTTCATGCCGGTTTTAAACGATTTTGAAATTCCTGATGTAGATAAATTGCGGACTGTTTACGAACATATTGCAAAGCAGATTGCAGGAACAATAGGCAGAGGCGAAGGCACAGGCGGAGGAGAAGGCGGAGGAGAAGGCGGAGGAGAAGGCGGAGGCGAAGAAAAAATGTTGGTTACGGGTGGTGGCGCTTTTAATACATTTTTGATTGAACTGATTTCGGGAAAAACCGCGGTTGAACTAATAATTCCTGCAAACGAAATCATCAATTTTAAAGAAGCGCTGATTTTTGCATTTCTGGGCGTTCTGAAATACCGGGGTGAAATTAATTGTCTGGCATCGGTAACCGGGGCAAAATGTGATAGTTCGGTGGGAATTATGTATTTTAGCATTAATATTTGAGGTCAGTCAATACAACTGACAAAAAGTTTAAACTAATTGTTGTTAAATAATTTATAATATGATACAGACTTTGACAATTGATATAATCAACGAAAAGGCAGTTAAGCTGATACAGGATATGGAACTTCTGAAGTTGATTCGGATACGTAAAGAAAAAGCTTATCAGGAAAAGAATGTAAACCGGGCAGCCAAATATAAAGGGGCAATGCAAAAACAACAACTTAACGAAGTTGACGACCAGCTTAACGAATTGCGTAAATCATGGGAATAAAATATATCTGGGACACAAACACAGTTATTTATTTTCTGCAACAGCAATATCCACCACCTGCCGAAAAATTCATGGATAACCTTATCAATGAGGCTCGTCCGGTAATTTCTGCCATAACCGAAATTGAACTGCTTTGCTGGAAATCTGCCACTGAAAAAGATATGGAAGTTTTGCAAAATTTTATTGAAGATGCGCTTGTAATTGAACTGGAAAAGCTCATAAAATATAAAACTGCCGATATACGCAAAAAGCACAATATAAAGTTACCCGATGCAATAATCGCCGCTACTGCTTTGGTTTATGAACTCACCTTGGTTTCACGAAATATAGCTGATTTTAAAATATTGACGGGCTGCAATTGATTAATCCTTGGGATGCTTAAAACTTCTCCCGGCGGCGTAACTAATACATTACTGATTGAACTGATTTCGGGAAAAACCGCGGTTGAACTAATAATTCCTGCAAACGAAATCATCAATTTTAAAGAAGCGCTGATTTTTGCTTTTCTGGGTGTTTTGAAATACCGGGGTGAAATTAACTGTTTTGCTTCGGTAACTGGGGCAAAAAAAGATCACAGTTCCGGTTTGGTTTTTCATCCCTGAAAATAAGATTTTAATCATTATTATAATCCTCTTATATATTGATATTTGAATCTTAAATAAATATCAAAAATATGAAATTCAATCCGGCAAAAGCCATTCACGATTTAAAGCAATTTGGAGAGTTTGGCGATGTAAACCCATCGATAACCGATTCATCAACCTACACCTTTTTAAAAGGCGAAACCATGGAAGAAACTTTCCTTGGACAGATGGAAGGCTGTTTTCTGTATTCGCGCCACTGGAACCCAAGCAACAAATACCTCGCAGATGCGCTGGCAGCAATGGAAAACACCGAATCGGCGTGGATTACGGCCTCCGGAATGGCGGCAATTACCTGCGCACTTTTGCAGCTTTGTAATTCGGGTGACCACATTATCACAAGCGTTACAACTTATGGCGGAACTTATGCTTTTCTGAAAAACTGGCTGCCCAAATACAACATCGAAGTTTCGTTTGTAAACATAACTAACCTTGATGAAGTTAAGAAAGCGGTTAAACCCAATACCAAAGTAATTTATACCGAAAGTGTTACCAATCCGCTGCTACAGGTTTCCAACATTCCGGAACTGGCAAAAATTGCACACGAAACAGGAGCTAAACTGATGGTTGACAACACCTTTACACCCATGATTTTTACACCTGCCATTTTGGGCGCCGACCTCGTTGTTTACAGCATGACCAAGTTCATTAATGGAAAAAACGATTGTGTGGCCGGCGCAATTTGCGGCTCTGCTGAATTTGTAAACCAACTTTCGAACGTAAACAACGGCACCGCCATGTTACTGGGCCCGGTACTCGATCCGCTCCGCTCCTCCTCCATCCTTAAAAACCTGAATACGCTGCACATCCGAATGAAACAGCACAGCAAAAACGCGCAATACCTGGCCGAAAATTTTGAAAAAATGGGATTGAAAATTATTTATCCCGGGCTGCCAAAACATCCGCAATATGAACTTCACAAAACCATGATGAACGCAGAATATGGATTTGGAGGAATGTTGGCAATCGATTTCGGTACAATGGAAAACGCGTACATTGTGATGCAGAAAATGCAGGCTGCCGATGTTGGTTATCTTGCTGTTTCGCTGGGTTATTTTAAAACACTTTTTAGTTGTTCAGGCCACAGCACTTCTTCTGAAATACCGGCTGAAGTTCAAAAAGAAATGGGACTTTCCGAAGGATTGGTGCGCTTTTCAGTTGGGCTTGATAATGATATAGAAGAAACCCTGGAGGCGATTAGGGGGTGTTTGTAAAGTGCAAAAAATCTGTTTGACGTTTGTCAGGAGCTTCGCACGCTGACAAGTCCCTGACGCCCGAAACCTGTCAACGTCTTTAGACTTGACAGCGTTAACTTATAGAATTCGGTAAGACTCGGTAAAAATCAGCGATGAAATAAGAAATTCCAACAAATAATAATTCCACTGACTTTTGCGAGAAGACTTAAATCATATTTCAAATACCCGAAATCATTATATTTGCCCTCTTCGAATAAATTAAAACTGATAATAATGACAAGAAAAATTTCAGCAACCGGAATACTTTTATTTGTATTTCTGCTGGTAAATCACCAGGTTTCTAACGGATGTACCAACTTTTTGGTCACCCGCGGCGCTTCGGCCGATGGCTCAACCATGGTAACATATGCAGCCGATTCGCATACTTTGTATGGAGAATTGTATTTTCAGCCGGCACAGGATCATCCTGCCGGAGCCATGCGCGATATTTATGAGTGGGACACAGGGAAATTCCTCGGACGAATTCCACAACCTGCCCGCACTTTCAGTGTAGTTGGAAACATAAACGAATTCCAGTTAGCTATTGGAGAAACCACTTTTGGTGGTCGCAGCGAACTTGGAAGTCAAAGTGGTGCAATTATGGATTACGGCAGCCTTATTTATGTTGCATTGCAACGAGCCAAAACCGCCCGCGAAGCCATTGAAGTAATGACAAATCTGGTAAAGGAATTTGGTTATTACAGCTCCGGCGAATCGTTTTCAATTGCCGACCCCAACGAAGTCTGGATACTTGAATTGATTGGAAAAGGCGAAGGAGAAAAAGGCGCTGTTTGGGTGGCGGTGAAAATTCCGGATGGATATATCAGCGGACATGCCAACCAGGCAAGAATTACAACATTCCCCCTGAATGATAAGAATAACTGTATTTATTCGCCCGATGTAATTTCATTTGCACGTTCAAAAGGCTGGTACAAAGGGGAAGACAAGGATTTCAGTTTTTCGGATGTTTATGCTCCTGTTGATTTTGGCGGCGCACGTTTTTGTGATGCACGTGTTTGGTCCGGATTTAACAAAGTTGCCGACGGAATGGAAAAATATGCTGAATATGCCAAAGGAATTGTTCAGCATGGAGGTACAAACAATTTTCCAACCAACAGAATGCCTTTGTGGATTAAACCCGATAAAAAACTCACGGTTCAGGATGTAATGGGAATGATGCGCGACCACTACCAGGAGACAGAACTGGATATGTCGCAGGATTTGGGCGCCGGACCGTTTGGGCTTCCTTACCGCTGGCGGGGAATGACCTGGCAGGTTGACTCGGTTACCTATTGCCATGAAAGGGCAATCTCAACACAGCAAACCGGGTTCTCGTTTGTTACCCAAAGCCGCAACTGGTTGCCTGACCCCATTGGCGGAATACTCTGGTTTGGCGTTGACGATACTTACAGCACCTGCTACGTGCCCATGTATTGCGGAATCACCGAAATACCCGAATGTTTCAGGGTGGGCAACGGCGATATTCTGACTTACAGCGAAACCTCGGCATTCTGGACATTTAACATGGTTACCAATTTTACTTATTTGCGTTTTGTCGATATGATAAAAGATGTGCAGAAAGTTCAAAGCAATCTGGAAAACAAGTATGTTTCGTATGTTCCTTTAATCGACAAAGCTGCCGAAACACTTTACAAATCGAGCTCCGAACAGGCGCGGAGGTTTTTAACAGAGTATTCGGTAAACGAAGCCAACAACATGACCGCAGAATGGAAAAAACTGGGGCAGTATCTGCTGGTTAAATACATCGATGGCAATATTAAAAGAGAAAAAGACGGTCAGTTTGAACGTACCGAATACGGACTTCCACCGTCACCAATTTTTGCCGGTTATCCGGAATGGTGGTTAAAAGCAATCGTAAAAAATACGGGCGACAGCAAAAAAGTATTGGAAAGCGCTGGTCATTAAATATTTATTGCCTGAAAATCAACAATAAATAAAAATCAGTTTCAGGTTTTGGCAAATTGATTTTTTTGCTATTTTTGCGCCACTTTAAAAGCAATCTCTTTTCTGTCGGTGAGGACGGATTACATTGCCAACCATATTAAAAAATATTGAAATGGACTTAATTAAATTAGTTGAAAACGAATTCGCCACAGGGAAAGAACATGCTAAGTTCATCGCCGGCGACACTGTAACAGTGAGTTATAAAATTGTTGAAGGAAACAAGGAAAGAATCCAGAACTTCAGGGGTGTTGTTATACAAATCAGTGGAAGTGGAAATACAAAAATGTTCACCGTTCGCAAAATGTCGGGAAACATTGGCGTAGAAAGAATTTTCCCGTTGTCATCACCTTTTATCGATGCAATAGAAATAAACAAAAGAGGTAAAGTTCGCAGAAAACGTCTGTTCTACCTGCGTGAATTAACCGGTAAAAAAGCCCGTATCAAAGAAAGAAGGATATAACAAAATCAAAATCCGATATAAAAGGTCTCTGCAAAGAGGCCTTTTTTTTGATTTACCCATTCAGTAATTCTTTCGCTGTGTTCAATGTAGCTTCCGAAAAGTTTTCGCCACCCACCATTTTGGCAAGCTCCTCGACCCTTTCAGACTGGTTAAGCAATTTCACCGAAGTAAATGTTTTGCCTGATTGCTCGTATTTGTAAACCAGAAAATGAACATCGCCTTTGGCAGCAATTTGTGGAAGATGTGTGATATTGATTATTTGTGTGCTTTCGGAAAACGATTTGATGATATTTCCCATTTTCAGCGCAATTTCGCCGGAAACGCCCGAATCAATCTCATCGAAAATAACAGTTGGCAGTGATTTCGATTTGCGCAACAGGTTTTTTATGGCCAGCATCAGCCGCGACATTTCCCCGCCGGAAGCCACTTTCGAAATTTCGGCAGGCGCTGCATCGGTATTGGCGCTGAATAAAAATGAAACCGCATCGGTTCCGCTTATTGTAAAATCGGGCAATTGTTCGTGTACCACTTCCAGTTTCGATTTGGTCATCCCTAAAAGATGTAAATCGTTTATTATTTCATTTTCAATTTGTTTAAACGATTTTTTTCTGACCTGGCTTAACTCCTGCGCCTTCTCTCCCAGTTTTTGGATGCTTTTCTGCACTTCAGCTTTTAAAGTTTCTATTTGTTCATCGTATCCGGTAACCCGGTTTATTTTTTCTTCAAAACTGTTTTTTAGTTCAATTAATTCAGCAACTGACTTTACATGGTGCTTTTGCTGTAAACTGTAAATCAGGTTCAACCGGTAATTCAATTTTTCAATCAGCGCCGGATCGTGTTCAACCTTTCCCGCCAACCGTTCAGTTTCATCCAAAATATCCTTAATTTCAAGCAAACTGCTTTGTAACCGTTCAGTCAATTCAGGAACTTCGGCAATAAATTTCTGAATACTTTCTAATCGTTTCAGGCTTTCTTTTACATTTTTAATTACCGAAAACTGTTCATCATCGAGCAGTAAAAGAACCTGACCCAAAGCATTTTTAATTTCTTCGGCGTGTGTAAGTTGTTCCAAAAGCATTTCGAGTTCTTCCTGCTCATTCTCCTTTAAAGCAGCCTCATCGAGTTGATTGAACTGAAACTGCCAGTAATCCAAATCGGAGCGTTCCTTGTCATTTTTCGCAACAATAAATTCGAGTTCTTTTTTTAACGAAAGCCAGGAATGATATAATCCACGGTATTGCTCAAGTACTTTTGCTGCAC